>ENA-ORXI01003186-ORXI01003186.1-sediment-metagenome-genome-assembly--contig:-NODE-3186-length-11240-cov-6.622682_pt1 | contig 11240 bp, 7 predicted proteins | sample MGYA00237861_ERZ511468 | MGnify/ENA primary metagenome ERZ511468 (study PRJEB26299, sample SAMN06266213) | sediment metagenome | isolation source: Hudson Canyon methane seep mesocosm | place: USA:Hudson...
AGAAGAAGTTACAGGAGAAGTAGAACGTAGAGTTGTGTCACAAATGTTATCATTAATGGATGGATTAGAAGGAAGAGGAAAAGTAATTGTCATTGCAGCAACAAATAGACCAAATGCAATTGATCCAGCACTTAGAAGACCAGGAAGATTTGACAGAGAAATTGAGATTAAAGTTCCAGATAAAAAAGGAAGAAAAGACATTCTTGCAATTCATAGTAGAAACATGCCTTTAGCTGCAGACGGCCAAGAGTTACCAGTAGACATCGATAAAATTGCTTCAGTCAGTCATGGATATGTTGGTGCAGACTTGGAATATCTCTGTAAAGAAGCAGCAATGAAATGTTTGAGAAGATTATTACCAGTACTTAATTTGGAAGAAGAAAAACTTCCACCAGAAACTTTAGACAAATTAATTGTAAATCATGATGATTTTACAAAAGCATTGATTGAGGTAACTCCATCGGGAATGAGAGAAGTATTCATTGAAAATCCAGACATAAAATGGGAAGAAGTCGGAGGTTTAGAAGATGTTAAACGAGAATTACAAGAAGCAGTAGAATGGCCAATGAAGTATCCAGGATTATATGATAAACTAGGACACAATATGCCAAGAGGCATCTTACTTCATGGTCCAAGTGGAACAGGTAAAACATTACTTGCAAAAGCAGTAGCAACACAAAGTGAAGCAAATTTCATTTCAGTAAGAGGACCTGAATTATTATCAAAGTGGGTAGGTGAATCAGAAAGAGGCATCAGAGAAATTTTCAAAAGAGCAAGACAATCATCTCCTTGTGTAGTATTCTTTGATGAAATTGATTCAATTGCACCAATTAGAGGAGCAGGTGGAGAAACTGCAGTTACTGAAAGAGTTGTCAGTCAATTACTTACAGAATTAGATGGTATGGAAAATATGCATGGAGTTATAGTTTTAGCTGCAACAAATAGAGCAGATATGATTGATCCAGCATTATTAAGACCAGGAAGATTTGATAAAATTATACAAATTCCACTTCCAGATAAAGAAAGTAGAAAGAGTATTTTGAAAATTAATGCTGAGAAAATACCAACAATTACCGAAGCAAGTGATCCAAAACATATTGACTTTGAAAAACTATCAGAAATCACAGATGGACTTAGTGGTGCCGATACAGCATCAATTGCAAATACTGCAGTATCATTAGTAATACATGAATTTTTAGATTCACATCCAGATGTAAAAGATATTGAAAAAACCAGTATTGATGCTAAAGTGACAATGAAGCATTTTGAAGAAGCAGTTAAGAAAGTAAGAGAGCAAAAAGACCTTAAGTTAGGTGAAAAATTAGTTGCTTCCTACTATAGATAAATTATTTTTAATGAATAATTAAAGAGACATTTTTTAATACATTAAAAAATTATGATATAAACAAAATGAAAGTTACACAATTGAATTCTGCATCAATCTTAATTGAAGATGATAATGAGGGTTCCAAGGTCAAAATTCTATGTGATCCATGGTTAGAAGGAGAAGAATATATCGGGTCATGGGCAATTTATCCACCATATGATTTTAAACCAGAAAACTTTTCAGATGTTGATTTTATTTATGTAAGTCATATTCATTCGGATCATGTATCTACAAAAACATTATCAAAATTAAATAAAAATATTCCAATACTAATTCATAATTTCCCAGAAAAATTTCTTAAAAATAAAATTGAAAGATTAGGATTTAAAACAATTGAATTAGAGCATGGAATCAGAATCAAAATAAAAAAAAATATGTATCTAAATATTTTAGCAGCAGATAATTGTGATCCAAATATTTGTGGAAATATAATGGGTTGTGGTTTATCTGAATTTAAATATCAAACAACTCAGATAGATACAATTGCAGTTTTTGATAATCAAAATCAAGTAATTGTAAATACAAATGATTGTCCATATGATATTGCAAAAATTACTGCTTCCTCAATTAAATCCATGTACGGTAATATTGATTTATTGTTAGTAGGGTATGTTGCAGCATCATCATGGCCACATTGTTATAATCTTCCTAAAGAAGAAAAAAAGTCAGCAGCAATTTTAAAACAACAAAAAAAGCTTGAAACAATCAAAGAATATTTAGAATTACTAGAACCAAAATATTACATTCCTTTTGCAGGTCGTTATACATTATGTGGAAAAAATACTAGTTTAAATGAATATAGAGGAGAACCAGAATTAGAAGATGCATTTGAATGGACATGTAAAAATATCTCCCAAGAAAAATACAAAGGCATAATTTTGAATAACGATTCTTGGTTTAACATTGATACAGGAACAAGTAGTAAGGAGTATAGTCCAGTAGATAAAAAAGATAAGAAAAAATACATTGAAAGTATTTTATCATATAAAAAATTTAATTATGAATTTGAATCAAAACCAAAAGCATCTGAAATATATGATTTAATGGGAAAAGCTTATGAAAATTTTGAAAAAATTCGACAAAAAATAAACTGGATTTCAAACACAGTTATTATTCTAAAAACTAATGATATCAACAATGAAGAATTAATGGTTGAAATAAGTTGTAATGGAAAAGGAATTAACAAAATAAATGAAAATACTTTAAGAAAATTGGAACAATACATGGTCATATCATTAGATATACGATTATTGAAGTGGTTATTGATAGGACCACAAAAAGCAAATTGGAGTAATGCCGATCTTGGATCACACTTGAAATATGATAGAGTAGGTAGTGTATACAAACGGGGTTTATTCTATTGTTTGAATCATTTTTTTAATGCAAGATAACATAAAAGTATCAATTGAACAGGTAGTTTTAATTAAATAACAAATCTAATTTCCATGAATGTCAGAATATACAGGATATAATGGAAATTCATTACAATTTCTTAAAACAAATAAAATCCTAGTTGGAGATTATGTAAAAATTTTGGCAGATATTACATACTCAGGAATAGTGATGCCAAGATATGAACACAGTGATGACAAACATATTGTTTTAAAATTAAAAAGTGGATATAACATTGGGTTAGAAATTGAGAAGATTGAAAAGATTGAAAAAAATCCATCAATAGAAAAAAGTATTGGAAAAAATGAAAAGATTGGAAAAAATGAAAACTTGCCAAATATTTTATTACTATCAACTGGAGGTACAATTGCAAGTAAAATTGATTATAGAACAGGTGCTGTTACACCAGTATTAACAGCTGAGGAATTAAATTCATCAGTTCCAGAACTAAGTAAAATTGCAAACATTGACACAAAAGTACTATTTTCAGAATATTCTGAAAATATTATGCCTAAACATTGGTTAAAAATTGCTGAGACAATAAAAGAATACAGTAAATCAGATTACTCAGGAATAATTATTGCTCATGGAACAGATACTATGCATTATACATCATCATATCTTTCTTTTTCATTAGCAGGTTTTCCAATACCTATAGCATTAGTTGGATCACAAAGATCATCAGATCGTGCATCATCTGATGCTGCATTAAATCTAATTGGAGCAGTAAAATTTCTTATTGAATCTAAAACAAATGGAATTTACATAGCAATGCATCAAGATGAAAATGATGAAACAATTGCATGTCATATTGGTACACGTGTAAGAAAAAATCACACTAGTAAAAGAGGAGCATTTCAAACAGTAGGTAATGATCCAGCATTTTTAATTGTAAATAATGAAATTCACAAAAATATGAAAACAGATTTTTTTACAATTGATAAATTTGATCCAAAAATAAAAATAAATGAAAAAGTTGCTCTAGTAAAATATCATCCTGGGTATAATCCAGATTTATTAAAAAATATCATAGATTTAGGATGTAAAGCAATAATTTTTGAAGGTACAGGATTAGGACACATTGGAGAAAATATGTATCCAGTAGTAAAAATGGCAAATGAAAAAGGAATTTTCATGGGAATGACTTCACAATGTATTGATGGTAGGGTAAGAATGACAGTTTACGAAAGTGGTAGAGATCTATTAAATTTAGGAATAATTCCACTTGAAAATATGATTCCAGAAATTGCATTAGTTAAAGCAATGTGGGTAACAGGGAATACTGAAAAATATGATGAAATTAAAGAAAATATGCTTAATCAAATTGCATCAGAATTTACAACATGATCAGGTAATAATATGGAAAAATTTTCAATAAAAGATGTAGGCGTAAAAGTAGGCTTAGAAATTCATCAACAGCTTGAAACTAATAAAAAATTATTTTGTAATTGTACTCCAATTGAATCAGATGATTACTCAATTAAATTTCAAAGAAAATTACGAGCTTCTAAAAGTGAATTAGGTGAATTTGATCCTGCTGCATTATTTGAAAGTACAAAATCAAAAACTATCATGTATTATGCAAATGAAGAAAGTAGTTGTTTAGTTGAACAAGATGAAGAACCACCACATGAATTAGATGAAGATGCAAGAAAGATTGCATTAATTATTGCTGCTGCATTAAAATCAAATATTTTTAGTGAAATTTATCCTATGAGAAAAACTGTAATTGATGGTTCAAATACAACTGGATTTCAACGTACAATGCTAATTTCACAAGGTGGATTTTATAATGCAGGAGAAATAAAAATTGGAATTCAATCAATTTGTTTAGAAGAGGATGCTGCAAAAATTTTAGGAGAAGAGGGAAATGTTAGAAAATTTGGATTAGAACGTTTAGGTGTACCACTAGTTGAAATTGCAACAGATCCTTTCGAAGTAGATTCAACAGAAATTAAAAAAATTGCATTATCTTTAGGAAGAATTTTGAGAAGTACAAAAAAAGTAAAAAGAGGATTAGGATCAATTCGACAAGATGTTAATGTATCAATTAAAGATGGAAAAGGGGTTGTAATTGAGGTTAAAGGAGTCCAACAATTAGATCAATTAGAAAAAGTTGTAGAGTATGAAGCAAAAAGACAACATGGATTATTAAAAATTTCAAAAAAAATACAAGAAAGTAATTGGTCATTTGATAATCAAAATAAAAAAGATATTACAGAATTATTTACAAAATGTAAATCAAAGATTATTCAAAATGCCATTAAGAAAAATCAGAAAATAATAGCTGTGTCTTTCAAAAATATGGCTGGAATGTTTGGATATTCACCTTATGAGGGCATCAGATTAGGAAAAGAAGTAGCTGAATTAGTAAGATTTTTTGGAATTGGTGGAGTTTTTCATTCAGATGAGTTACCAAACTATGGCATAGAACAGTCAGATTTAGAAGAATTAAAGAATTTTTTACAAATTAATGAAAATGATGCATTTTTAATTTTAGCATCTCCTGAAGAAAAAATTCATACAGTAATTGATCAAATTATTTTAAGAATAGAACATATCAAAAATCATGGCATACCAATAGATACAAGATTAGCTACTCAGTCCGGTGAAACAAAATTTCTTAGACCAAGACCAGGAGCTGCACGAATGTATCCAGAAACAGATATTCCCCCAATAATTATTAGTAAAAATGAATTAATAGATGCAGAAAAAAATATTCCAAAATTATGGGATGAGTCAATTAAAGAAATAGAAATAAAATATAAAATAAATCAACAACTTGCAGAACAAATTTTTGATTCTAAATATATTGAATTATTTGAAAATATAATTAAAAAAAATAAAACAAATCCAACATTTGTTGCATCAATTCTTTGTTCAACAATTATAAATTTAGAAAGAAAGGGATTAGATTCAAATTTATTAAAAAATGAGGAAATTTTCAAATTATTTGATTTATTAGAAAAAGGGGAAATTGCAAAAGAATCAATTGAAATAATATTTGAAAACATAATGTCAAAAAAATCAAAAAATGTAGAAGAAGCTATGAAAAATACTTCAATTGAATCTATTAATGAAGAAGATTTGGGTAAAATTATCAAAGACATAGTAGACAAAAATCAAGAAATAATTAAAAATCAAAAAGAAAGAGCAATTGGACCATTAATGGGAATTGTGATGAAAGAAGTAAGAGGTAAAGCATCAGGTGAAATAATAAACAATCTTCTTTTAAAAAATATCAAAGAGAAATTAGAAGGTAATTAATTAAAAACACGTAAAATATGATTTGAACCCTCAAACTCCTAAGAAATAAGGATCTGAACCTTACACCGTTAACTAAGGTTTATATCAAAAAATCAAGAATATAAACAAAATGGGATTAATGAAAGAGGTAATCAAAGAAATGGGAAATAAATCAAGAGAATTCTATGAATTTGTTTTACCCCCAATAGACATGCATCTAACTGATAAAAATCTTAAAGTAATTATTGATATTCCAGGATTTTCTAAAAAAGATATTGAATTGAGTCTATCTGGAGATATACTTTCAATTAAAGCTGAAAAAATTATGGATGAAAAAGATTCAAAAACATTAATTTCAAATCAAAGACCCAATAAAATAAATAAAAAAATTAGATTACCAATTGAAATTAAAGAAGGTGAAGAAAAAATTGGATCTGCAAAATATGAAAATGGAGTTCTTGTATTAGTTATTCCCGTAACAAAAAAATCAAAAAATATTTCAATTGAATAATCTAATACTTTCTTAGTAATGTTGAAATTCCCATAATAATACCAGAACTGATCATTCCAATTGATCCTAAATATTCATTTGACTGAAATAAAAAGACAGAGCCAATAAAAATAGCAGAAGAAAATATACTTCCACTAATCAAAACTACTGGTTTACGTTTTTTCATATAAATTTGAACTTCATCCATTAATTTTTCCATATCAGAGCCAACTCTTAAAGTAGAATTAAGTGATTTAAAAAAAGTATCAAAAGAAATTTTTATTTCCTCAATATATGCACCTGTGATTAAATTTTCTTGTTGAAGAATATTTTTTAGAACTTTTAAAAATTTGAAATCAACATCGTGTGTTTTGTAAATTCCTTCAATTATTGATGCCATTCTCAAGTATAATGCCAAATTTTTTGGTAAAATAAATGGAAATTTACTCATAGTTTTATTTGCTAATTCCATTAAACTTTGAACTTCCATTTCATCAGGTTTATCCCCATGCATAGAACGAATCGATAATTCTATTCCTTTTTCAATTATTGATCTATTATATCCAGGAGTTAACATTTTGAGATCATCCATAGCAGAAACAACACGTGGAGGATTTTTTTCCACAAGTGCAAGATATAGTCGAATTAAATTAATTCTTGTTTTATTATTAATTCGTCCAACCATTCCATAGTCATATAAAATTAATTTCCCTTCATCAGTTACAGAAATATTTCCTGGATGTGGATCTGCATGAAAAATTGAATGTTTGAGTAACATTGTGAAGAAGACCTGGTGCACATCAATGACTAATTGTTCTCGATCAATGTTTTTTTCTTCTAAAGCATCTATGTTTGTGACCTTAATTCCAGGCAGATATTCCATTGTAAGGACATTTTTTGAAGAAAAATCATCAAAAACTGAAGGTACAATCACTTTGGGATTTTCTGCCATATCATTTTTGATTTCTTTAAGATTTTTAGATTCGTTGGTATAATCCATTTCTTCATGAATAGTTTCAATAAATTGTGAAAGCATAGTTTTTGCTGAATATCTTAGATTTGGATCAACAAATCTTAATGCAAGTGGTAAAATTTTTTTTAAGATTTTTAGATCTTTTTCAACTACTTTTTCAATTCCGGGTCTTTTTACTTTAATTACAATTTGTTGACCAGAAATTGAACCTCGATAAACCTGCCCTAATGAAGCACCTGAAATAGAAGTAGGATCAATACTATCAAATTTTTCATTAATTAATCCAATATCTTTTTCAATTATTGGTTTAACTTGATCAAATGGGGCAGCAGGTACACTGTCTTGAAGTTTTGATAATTCTTCCAGATATGGTTGCGGTAAAATATCAGCTCTAGAAGAAAGCCATTGTCCTAATTTAATGTAGACTGGTCCCAATGAAATAAAAGTTTCAAGAACTTTACTAGCATTTTTTTTAAATTGATTTGAATCAATTTTATTTTTATTTTGATTAATCCATTTTTTTCTATCTTTACGTAATGCCAAAATAGATGGCAAAAGTTTAATCAAAATTTGTACAGTTCTTATTGTATACATAAAATCACTCTAGATGTTTTTTAATTTTTTTAGTTGTTGTATATGCTAAATATCCAGACATTATAGAAGAAGCTAAAATACTAGCTAAGGAAATTTTTTTAGAATTATTTTTAGAAAACTTTTTTGCAGTATTTACACCTGCAAATATTCCACATGCAATACCAATTAAAACTTCAGGAGCATCATATACTAAATGACCAAGTGGATTAACTCTAGGATCAATTTTGTCAGTATGAACTAGAAATTTATCATCATATTCTCTAATATGTAAATTACCATAACGGTATTGTTTTCTTGCTCCATTTTTTTGACCTAGATTAGTTTCTTCTGCTTCTTCAAACATAAATTCACGTAATTCCTTTGGAACTTCAATTTCATCGCCAGGCATAATATCAATATCTAATAATCGCTTATAATCCTAGATCTAAATTGAATTTAAGCCTAGTTTCAATTTAATAATAAATCAATTACGAGTAAATTAATTTTTTATATTATCCTTAGTGAATATTAAAAAACTAGCAGCAAATGAAATCAACATTATGGCTCCAGAAATATATGCATAATTAAATCCCTCATCAGGATGATTTTGTTCATGATAGTAGTTAATCAAAAAAGTTATGACCAGAAAAATAACTCCAATAAAAGTTAATTTTCGATGATTTAACAATAATTATGGAATAATGAATTAGTATATGAATTTAGAAAAAAATAAAAATATTTTTAATAATTAAGGATTTGATTCAATTTGAGATAATTTAGTAATTATTTGTTCTAGTTCTAATTTATTTTCATTAATTACACGATTAATTACGTCAATCTCATTATTTATTTGAGAAATATTGACATCATCAGAATTTTTAATTTCATATTCTAAATTTTTTAAAATTTCCTGATTATATTGATTAATTTTCTCTAATTCATTTTTGTATTTTAGTAAATTCTCATATGGATTAGAGATTTCAGGAATATCTACATATTTAGAATTTGAAATAAAACCAGTTGCAATAATTATACTGCCTACACTTAAGACAATAATTAAAATTGTAGTAGTTAATCTGAATTTCATTTTCTTTTATTCACACTTTTAAGATTTAACATTAATCTTTAATTTGTTGATAATGCTGCTTTTTTACGCCTACGAATTATGAAAATTGCAAGCCCTATAACTAAAATTATTGGGATAATTGCTATTGTTGAGTCAAAATTATCCTCATCAAGAATTGATGGTTCATTAACTAAAATTGTAGTTTCGTAGGGTAGGAAAATTTCATCTCTTACACTATCTTTGTATCTTACAGTAATTGTTACATCATGTTCACCATATTTTGGCTCCCCATCAAACTCAATTGGAATATTAAATGGAACCGGTGCATCAGTTTCAATTTCATCAATAAATTGAGTATTTGATTTAATATTAGAATCTCCATTAGCATCAAGAGTTACAAAACCAAATAATCCATCTTCATTTCCTTCATTAATTATTTCACCAATTACCATTTGGGTACCAGATAATTCAATTACTTTTACATTAAAAACTGTAAGATCAATTAAACCTCTAATGTAAAAATCAAGAATCTTTGAAATAGTTTCTTTATCTCCATGTGTATTATAATATGAAATAGATAAAGGAATTCGTAAAGTATCACCCTTTAAAGATTCAGGAACATATACATTTGCAATCAAAGAACTGTGTGATTCTGCAGGAATATTTCCAAGATCCCAACTTGTTTCTAAAATTAAAACATTTTCAATATTTGTAATTGATGCAGTATTTGATGAAAGTGATGTTTGTGCATTATCGATAATCACATCAACTGCAGACATTGGTGCAGTTCCATCATTTACAATATCAATAACAATATTATTTGATTTTAATGATGTAAGAAATGACTCTGATGCTCTCACATTAATTGTACTATCTCCAGTTACTTTAAAATCAAAAGTAGAAAATGATGTTCTAACACCAGATTCTCTTAATCTTGAATAATCAACTTTTACAGTTCCGGAATATTGTTGAATTTGTGTATTTTTATCCAAATTTACATAGAAAGTTAAGTGAAAATTCTTACCAGCCAGAGAATTCGTATTGGTATTAGCATTAATTGCTGTACCTGCACCATTTGAACCTGAAAATCCTAAAGGTAATGCAAGTTTTCCTTCAATTCCTGTAATATCTTGAGTTCCTACATTTGCAAATTCTATTGTAAATGGAACATTACTATCTCCAGTTCCAACTTCTATTTTATTATCTAACGTACCAAAATATGCATCTAGTAATTTTACATCACCAAAATTTCTTTCAAATGGACCATCTGAACCAAAATTTCCAGATTCTATTGGTCCATCTTTCCAATCAGCATATGAATTTGTAAAAATAAATGGTACAAATCCAATTAAAAATAATATTAATAAAAATTTAGAATTCATTATACAGTAATCTCCATTGTTGAAGGTTCTTCTCCTTGAAATGCCTTACCATCTTTAATTGTAATAACTTTGTCAACATTTCCAAAATGTTTTCTATCGTGAGTAACAATAATAAAAGTTTGATTAAGTTTTTTTGCCATGGATTTCATTAAATCAACTATTATTTCTGAAGTAACTGAATCAAGATTACCAGTTGGTTCATCAGCTAAAACAATTGAAGGTTTATTGATTAAACCTCTTGCTATAGCTACTCTTTGAGCTTGCCCTCCTGAAATTTCATTTGCACGTTTATACATTTGATCTTCTAATCCAACTGCTTTTAGCAAATCTATAGCATCTTTTTCAGTAATAGAATTAGTACCAGCAATTTGTATCGGTAATAATATATTTTCTAAAACTGAAAGATCTGTTAAAAGATTAGAAAATTGGAAAATAAATCCTAATTTCTTATTTCTAAATGATGAAATTTGATTATCATTAAGAGTTGTAGTGTTAATTTCATCGATGAAAATATTTCCATTTGTTGGACTATCTAAAAGTCCAATCATGTTTAATAATGTAGATTTTCCTGAACCTGAACTTCCAACAATTAAAACAACTTCACCTTGTTCAATTGAAAAAGATACATCATCAAGAGCTTTCACTTTATTATCTCCATCACCATAAATTTTGGTTAAATGATTAACCTCAAGTACTCTAGCCAGTTCTCATTGCCTCCACAGGTAGTAATT
>ENA-ORXI01003187-ORXI01003187.1-sediment-metagenome-genome-assembly--contig:-NODE-3187-length-11240-cov-3.794321_pt1 | contig 11240 bp, 11 predicted proteins | sample MGYA00237861_ERZ511468 | MGnify/ENA primary metagenome ERZ511468 (study PRJEB26299, sample SAMN06266213) | sediment metagenome | isolation source: Hudson Canyon methane seep mesocosm | place...
TTTTCTTCCTCAATATCAACTTTGGCCAGTATATCAGCTTTTGCACTTTTAGAATTAGCTATTACTTTTTTAGCTGTATTAATTAAGGCAACAGCATTTTTATCAATCGCTCCACTGTGAAAATAAACATCACAGTTTTTATTACCTAAAGATTTAATATCAAGTAATTCCAAATGTACATATTTACTTAGTTCATTTATTAATAATGTTTTACTCTTACTGTATATATTTAATTTATTCAATCATTATCTCCACGTTTATAATATAGACGTATAAATTTCTTTTAAAATAGTTATGTTATTATACTCAGTTACAATCAATATGTAGTTAAAGGAATTACAATAAAAATTTTAATCATTAGATACAGTGGACTAGGAGATATTGTAATGCTTTTACAAACTCTTAAAAAACTAAAAACCAAATATAAAAATGCAAACATTACATTACTTACTGATACTTCAAATAAAGATTTAATCCCTTTAACAGGTGGTTTAATCAATGATGTAATTACCATTAATCGAAAAGTATTTAAACAACGTCTAATTGGAAAAAGTCTATTGGAAATCTTTAGAATACTAAAAGCTATACGAAAAAAATTTGATATGTGTATTGACTTTCAGTGTTTTGGTGAAACTGCAACCATTAGTTACTTGGCCAACGCGAAAGTAAAACTAGGAGCTCCTAAAAAAGATAAATATAATTATGGCTATACAGATTTCATTAAAAGAGATGATTATAATCATAGAAGTCAACTTTTTAGTAGAATTGCAAGAGTTGATGACTCATTAGATTTTTCAACACTGGTATTAAACAACGATGCATTAAATTATTTTGAAATAACAAATAAAAAACTAAACTCAACTAAAAAAACAATTGGACTAAATATTGGGTCAACGCAAGAAAACAGAAGATGGAATGACAAAAACTTTTCAGACTTAGCAAATAACTTAAAAGAGAAATATAACATTATAGTTTTTCTAGGCCCAAGTGAACAGCAATATAAAAACACATTTGAAGAAGATTTAAACTTTGTTGAAAATGTAAACCTTGTTCAACTTTGTGGAGCTATTAATTGCTGTGATTACTTTATAACTAATGATACAGGACCAGCGCATATTGCAGCAGCTCTTAATATTCCAATACTTACATTATTTAGCACAGGTGAAGATTATAACGTAGGAGCGCTAATTGATGAAAAAGAGTGTATAACAAATCTAGAAATTAACGATATTAAGGTATCGCAAGTGATTGAAAAACTCTCATTGCTTACTCAAGACTAGTAGTTTTAAAAACTATCTGGCTACTTTTTCACTTTTGTGTATAAGTAAAAAAGATATTGCAATTATAATCATGATTGGAACAACGTGATTTTTCGACCAAATAGACCAAAAACCTTGAGATGAAACAAGTACGGTAAAAAAAGTAGTTATGATAATTGCTTTTTTCTCAGCACAGGCTTTCACTGTATAAATGTTTTTTATATACGAGGCAAATAATCCAAGTAAAATTGTAAAACCAATTACTCCAGTTGTAAACAACGCTTCTATAAATATATTATGAGGGTGTTTAAATGCAAGTAGCCCTTGTTCAACTAGAAGCTTCCCACCAAATATTCCAAAACCAAACAGGGTATTTTCTTTTAAAATCAAATCTATATATAATAACCAACCACTGAATCTTCCAGTTGTAAAATCTTCCATGTTAAAATTACTGATATCTTCATTTCTAATAGTCATCATCAAATAAAAAACCAAAGACATTATCACAATACTTGCAAAAAATTTAAGAACAGTTAATTTTTTAGAAATTAACATATAACTAATAAAATATATAAAAATTCCACCAGAGAGAGTGATAATAGCTGTTTTGCCCTCAACTACAAAAGTACCTACAATTATAAGAGAAAATAGTATTTTATTTAATAAAGTAAAATTATTTTTTAAATAAAACAAAATCAACCCAATACAAACGGTTAAAAATGTTTGTGACGAATGGTAGGCAGAAGGACTAAAAGGAACTATAGAAAGCCTTTTTATTGTGTGAATTACGTCAATTGACAAAAGAGAACTTACAATTAACACTGTAGATAAAAAAGAAATAGAGAGATATAATGTTTTTAATACCAAATCAAAATTTTCATTTTTAAAACTGGACAAAACAAAATAGTAATATAAACAGTATAAAAGTAAAAAATGAAAAATCATACCCAGGTTTTTACTATAATTATGCGTTTCATTTATAAAATTAACCAACAATAATATAGAATACGAGATGATTAACATCAAAGGTAACTTATAGTCAAATAAATTTTTAAAAGGCACTTTAGTACGATAAACAATAAATATTGTGATTAAAAAGATAAGTGCTGAATCAATGTAAAAAAATGATTTACTCACATAATTAAGAACAAGGCTCAAGCCTAATAAAACAATAGCAATACTTTCTAATTTTTGATTCATTTATTATTCCATATTTTTTCAAGCATATTTGAGGTTACCTTTTTTTCATTATAAACATTGTGCGCTTTTTTCCAGCCGCTTTTAGCAATTTTAATTCTTTCTTCATTATTGTTCAAATAGTAGTTCAGTTTTTTTTCAAAATCTTCTTCATTATCAAAGTAAACAACCTCATCATCACTAAATACTTCATTTAATTTAGGGATTCTTGGAGAGAAAACTAAAACACCATTTGCTGCTAAGTGAATAATTCTATCTGAGGAGTACATACTTATATCGTTATTTCTACTATAGTTGATGCCAATTTTAGAAGCTGCAATTGTTTTTAAATAATCACTTCCACTAACAACACTTTTTTTGTCCAATCCAAATAAACCAAGTTTTATATTTGAAAAAGTATCTTTTAAAAAATTGATAAAACTTTCTCTGTCTTTGTCATATCTTCCAATAAACAATACATCATAATCATACGTATCATTTTCAAAAGCTTTAAAAGTATCAACAGAGTCATCACATAAATTTGGTAGATAATGACACTTTTTAAAGATATCTTCTTTAACATCCATTCTTTTTAATTCAAAAGGATCTGTTGTAATAAAAAATCTATCAATAATATCCAATCTTGAAGAAATATTTTTTAAATTAAATACCCAGTCAACCCACCACATTGCAATTTTAATTTTTGGAAACAGTGTTTTTATTTCAAGCAGTGTTTCATCAAGAATTAGTTCACTGTGACCTAAAAGTAATAAATCAGGTTCAATATTTTTCACTGTTTGTAATAAACTTGCATTCACATTTTTAATACCAAATTTTTTACTTTTAAATAATGTAGAATTTTTTGCAATTTCACGATAACTAAAATCATAGACAAAGTGCCCATTTCTAATAAAGCCATTACTTATCTTTTTATCCATTGAATAATAAACAGCCCCACTTTTAGATTCACCAAAATTTGCACAGTGAACAATTTTTATACTTTTCACGTAATCTCTTTAATTTTTTTAATTACATCGTATACACTATTAACAGATATGCTTTTCATGCATTCGTGTTGAGTAGGACAAACAGATTTATAACAAGGTGAACATGAAATATCATCACTTGGTTTTAAATAATAATGTTCCCCCGTATATTTTTCAAATTTTACGCAGTGTTTTATATCAGTAGAACCAAATATAGTTACAGTTGACGTTCCAACTCCTGCAGCTATATGGGAAGGCCCACTATCATTTCCAAGATATAAATCTGCTGTTTTTAAAATAGTTTTTAGTTTTGATAAGTTTGTTTTATTTACAAAACTTTTTATAAAGTCACCACACTCTTTTTTTAGGTATTCTTCGTCTTCAACTTCAAGTTGTGTTCCAATTAGAATTATTCCAAATTCATCTTTTAATTTTAGAATAAGATCTTTATAGTTTTCTCTGCCCCACTTTTTACTTTCCCACCTCAAACTAGTACCTGTTGAAATAGCTATTAGTTTTTTAGATCCAAACTTAGAGTTAAGTTCATCTTTTAATTCTTTATCTTCTAAAGCAGGTAATTGCACAAATAGCTTTGTAGTATCTTTAAAATATTCATTTGTTTTCTTAACATCATTACAGCAAGCAAGCAATAACTCTTCTACAGTTTTTGAAGGTGTTTTAATTTTAAAAATTTTTTGAAACAAATTAAATGATTTATTTACTGTTCTTTTTTTATCAAGAAACAAATTATAATAGTGAGAAGGTTTATTACACTGTAGGTTAATTACTAAATCGTAAGAGTTAATTTTAAGTTTAGAAACAGTAGCGAAAAAACTGCCTTTAATAATACATTCATTTATATAACCACTATCAGCATATAAACTTTTTCCAACTCCTGATGTTAAAAAAGTGATATTGGCATCAGTATAGAAGTTTCTAATCGCTCTAAATGTTGGCTCTAGTGTGACTAAATCTCCAAGGGAAGAAAATCGTATTATTAAAATATTCATTAACTAAAAAACCCCACAATTTTTTCGCACGTTTTTCCACTTCCATATGGATTATGAGCTTTGCTCATAATCGTGTAAAGTTTTGTGTCTGTTAATAGTTTTTCAACTTCTTGAACTATTAAATTTTTATCAGTACCTACTAACTTAACCGTTCCAGCACTTAAAGCTTCAGGTCTCTCGGTTGTATTTCTCATTACTAAAACAGGTTTACCCAAACTTGGTGCTTCTTCTTGAATACCACCAGAGTCTGTTAAGATTAAATACGACTGGCTCATTAAAAAAACAAAAGGTTCATAATCTAAGGGTTCAATCAAAAATATATTATCAATACCCTCTAAAATTTTATTTACAGGTTCCCTTACATTTGGATTTAAATGTACAGGATAAACTATATTTACATCTTTATTTTTTAAAGCTATTTCTTTTAATGCATTACAAATATTCGTAAACCCATCACCAAAGTTTTCTCTTCTGTGTCCTGTAACTAATACAATCTTTTTCTCATTTTTAATGGAATGATTTATATCAAATCCAAATGACGTAACTTTTTCCAAAAGTTTACTTTTTAAATTTTTATCTTTGGATATTTTATCAATTACCATTAGAAGTGCATCTATTACAGTATTTCCAATTACTTCAATGCAATTTTCATTTATATTTTCTTTAAGTAAATTATCTTTACTCGTTTGTGTAGGAGCAAAGTGATATTTTGCAAGTTTTGAAGTAAGTGACCTATTTGCTTCTTCTGGCCAAGGGGAGTAAATATCATTGGTTCTTAATCCTGCTTCCACATGTGCTACATCGATTTTTTTATAAAATGAAGCAAGGGATGCAGAGAACGTTGTAGTTGTATCCCCATGCACAAAAACAAGACTTGGATTGAAGTCATCTAAAACATCTTTAAGCCCTAAAAGTACATTGGAAGTAACATCGTATAAGTCTTGTCCAGGTTTCATTATATTTAAGTCATAGTCAGGTTTGATATTAAAAATAGCCAAAACTTGATCCAACATTTCCCTGTGTTGAGCAGTTACACAAACTTTAGTTTCGAATTTGTCTTCATTTTTTAAAAACTCATTTACTAAAGGTGCCATTTTTATGGCTTCTGGTCTCGTACCAAATACGATTAATACTTTTTTTCTCATTTATTTTACACTCTTATATTCTGTTAGTGTTTTATTAGCAATCTCAATCCAATCAAAATACTTATCAACCATCTCTTTAGAGTTTTTACCAAATTCTTCAAGGTTTGAATCTAATAGTTTATCAATCTTTAATGCCAAATCTTTTTCATTCGCACTTTCACAAAGAGACCCATTAACGCCATCTTTTAATATAACTGGTATTCCACCAACATTTGTTCCAACTAAAGGAAGAGATGCTGCCATTGCTTCTAATCCACTAATACTAGTAGCTTCCATCAGCGAGGGAAGTATTGATAAATCAGCAGCACTATAATAATCTATAATTTCGTTGTGTTTTTTTGCACCAAGTAAGATATATCTATTTTTGAAGTTTTTTTCCAAAATTGATTTAACCTCGTTAAAGTCTTCGCCATCCCCAATAAAAAGAAGTTTGAGTTTGTCATTTTTTATAAACTGTGTTGAGAGAGCAAGATATTTAACACCATTTTTCCAAACCATTCGTCTGGTAATAATAGCTAATTTTTCATCATCTTTAATATTTAACTCATTTCTCAACTTAACTCTGACGTCATTATTTCTTGTAAATTTTTCAGATATAACCCCATTTGAGATAAATACTTTTTTTGCATCAAAAGAAAAAGGTACATCCAATAACTCTTCACTTGGAGCTAAAAATAACTTTGGTTTTCTAAACAATCTCTTTAATAAAGAAATTCTGTATCCACCTTTTTTAATTCTTTTTAAGTACCCAGAAGTATGATTGGTATAAACAAGTGGAATATCTTTGATATTATAAAATTCTAAAGGTCTCATACCATGTATGTGAATAATATCGAAATCATTTTTTTGTGTCAGTTCTTTTATAAATTTATTAATTTGTAGTCCATAAGTAAAACCCACAAACTTCAGTTTAAACCTATGTATATCAATACCATCAATTGTTTCTGATTCTTTTTGTGACTCATTTACAAACTTGGTAGCAACACTAACCTTACAACCTAAATATCTCAATGCTTGGGACAATTCGTAAACATGAGCTGTAATTCCTCCAACAGTGGGTGGATAATCAAGACTTACCATTAATATATTCATTATTTTTGCTCCAAGTTTTTATATACTGATAATGTACTATTTATCATATTTTCCAGTGAAAAGGTTTCACTTATATATTTTAAGCCATCAAAGTTTAAATTTTTTGTTTCTATTATATTTTTACAAAGTGTATGCGCATCACCTACATCAAAGAAATAGCCATTAATGCCATCAATTACAATATCTTTAACTCCACCATGATTTGTTGCAACCACTGGAGTATTCATAGCAATAGCCTCAGCAACTGCTCTTCCAAAACTTTCAGGTTTTTTTGAACTACTTACTATTACATCACTTAGTTTGTATATTTCAGCAATTTTATCTTGACTTAGTGTGAAAATGATGTCTTTTTCTAAACCTAAATCTTTTATCATCTTTTTTAAAAGTTCAAAATATTCTTTTTTGTCTTCTCTTACCCCACCAACTATTAAAGCAGTTACATTAGGCATGACTTTTTTCACTTCACAAATTGCATTTATAAATGTTTCATAATCTTTTAACTGCGTTACACGTCCTACAATTGAAACGACAAACTTATCATTTAATTCAAATCTTTGTTTAAAGTCAGTTATAAAATTATTATTTAAATTATTTACATTGAACACGTTTGTATCTATTCCTCTTGGAATAACAGTTATTATATTATTTTTTGTATTATAATTACTTTGAATATACTGTTTTATTGAATTACTCACACAAATAACACCATCTGCTTGTGTCATTATTTTGCTATAGAAGCTAACTGAGTTGAAACCATGAACCGTGCTTACTACTTTAATTTTAAGACTTCTATTAGCAAAAAATACTAACCATGCAGGAACTCTGCTTCTTACGTGCAGAATATCAGGTTTAATTGCTATTAGTATTTTTTTCAATGTTCTAACTCTGGTAAATATTGAAAATATATTTTTACTACAAACATCAAGTGTAATGTGTTTGCCCCCATCATTAGCAATTTGATTTACAAGTTTACCACCATTACTTATCACGCAAGACTCATGTCCTAATTTGACATATTCTCTACTAGATTCAACAACACCACGTTCTACTCCACCTTCACTAAGCTCAGGAAGTAACTGTACTATTCTCATATATTAACCTTATTTAAATACTGATGATAATCAAGTTTACCTTTGATATTTTTAACATTATTTGCAAGTTTATGATACTTGGTATTGTTTTTTTTAGATTCTAAATCTATGATATGTATTGGTGCTTGACTATTTGCTTTTGCTTCACTTAACATAGAGGTTGAATCAATACTGATATAAAGTTCATCACATACATTAATAAAATCAGGGATAGGATTAATAGTAGAGATTTTTGAATAAACAATTTCATAATCAAATTCATATTTTTCTAATAATTTGTCAATTGATTCAGGTGTTCTTCTTGAAGTAGTAATATACTTTAAGTGATTTGGATACTTATTATAAATTTCATCCAACACTTTTTTAATTTCTTCTGCTGTCATAGTAAATAACTTATTATTACCACCAAGAATAATACCCACTGATTTGTTATTGTTTTTTTTCAAGTAACCTTTAGGAGAATTAATAGATAGGTTTAAAGGCATAACAATTATATTATCACCAGATTCACGAATATCGTGTTGTTGCGCTAATATATAATTAAAATCACTATATCTAAAACCTTTAGGTAACATAATGGCAACAGATTTAATTTTTAATTTTTTTGATACATATTTATTTGCATAATACGTAAAAGAGCCTGTTGAGATAACTGCCTTATATTGAGTATTTTCTATTTTAATATTAAATAAATTGATGTAAATTGAAAAGAAATCTAAAATATATGAAATAGTTTTGTTGAACTTTTTTGAAGTATTGAGATCAATTATATCGTAGTTGAGTTTTTTTAATTTGCAAAATGCAATGGATTGATTTAAATGTCCTGGTTTTTGATCAGATAATATAAGTACTTTTTCATTCATAGATTTCTTTATTATGACCTTTAAATCGTTTATGGGCCCAAAACCACTGCTTAGGGTCTTCATGTATTATTTTACTTAAGGCATCTGCTTGAAGTTGTGTTAATTTTTTGTTATCGCTGTCTACATCATCGGTTTTTATTGGTGCAATTGCATCATAAACTTTTATATTATATCTAAAGTTATCCTCATTAAATATTGCAACAGGCACTATATAAGCTCCAAATTTTCTAGCTAATATAGTTGCAGATATTGTTTGATTCACTTTCTTTCCTAAAAGCTCTACTTCTACAGAATCTTTAGGTGTTATATTTTGATCAATTATTAAAGATACAACTTTGTTTTTCATGATTGCTTTTATTAAGTGTCTTAATGCACCCTCTTTATATACAATCTTAGCACCTGATCTTTCCCTACTTTTTGTAAGATAATTATCAAGTAAATCAAAATTAGATTTTCTAGCAACTTGTACCATTGGAGAGACAAATCGGTTAAGATAAGCTCCAAGCATCTCTAAGTTCCCATAATGTGCTGATATAATTATCACTTTTTTATTTTCTTTTAACAAGTTGTCAATAATTTCACGATTTTGTATAGAAACATTCTGCTTTATTTCATCTGCTGTTACGCTACTATTTTCAATTACAGATCGCACCCATTGCAACATATTAAAATAGGTATACTTTTGAATCTCTTTAATTCTCTCATTACTTAGCTGATTTTCAAAAACGAAGTCTAAATTTGCTTTTATAATTTTATTCGTTTTTCTTCCACAAAAGTATAATATTCTTGATAAGCAAAAGAAAAAACCTCTTCTTAGGCTTGTAGGCAGAACTGCCAGAATATTTATAAAAGAAATAAGAATTAAATATAAAAGTTTTTTCTTCATATTAGCCTAATCTTGCAGTTTTTTGGAGTTTCAATTTTATCAACGTTATTTTTAATAATATATGGGATTTCATCCGCACTTATGCATAATTCTTTATCATCTAAGGTGTAAGTATATTTTACTCTTGAAAAATCTTGATTTAATGTTATGTTTAAAGTAATCATAAAACTAAGCCACTGAACAATTTCAATTGAAGGCAATAAATCTTCAAACAACTCAATATCTTTTTGTTTTGGTAAAGATTTTTTAGAAAACTTAATGATATGTGCTACTAATACACGAGAACTGTGTAAAAAGTCGTAGTTTAATCCATTTAAAATAAAATCAAAAGTATTATCCGTATTGTTATAAAAGTTCAGTACCACACCAATTGAATGAAGTTTTGAAGCTATTACAAGTAATATTTTATATTTATCATCAATTTTATGAAGCGGTTTTAAAACATCAAAGATTTGTCCTGCATTATTACCAAAATAAACATTTTGTTTTGCATCTAATTCAAATCGATCAAGTAAACTTTTGACACTTGGATTGAAATTTGAAGGAAACTTATGATTAGACGTTCTTAACAAGTCCGTTAAATATACACCTTCTCTAACACCTGCCCCACTTGCAATTACTTTTTTGGTTTTAAAAGTATTTACAATTGTTTTAAATATTAGCGCACCTTCTTTTATAGTATCAAACCTATCTTTTTTTAACCCAATTTCTTTTAGTTCATCGTTGTCTTTTGCATTTAATATTTCATCAAATACAGAAGTCTCATTATTAACATTATATTCAAAACCATGAATAACATCTAAAGGATAATGGTTCTTTTTCATAACCAATTTACTCAAGGCTCTAATAGTACCACCAATTCCCACAACAGTTCTAGGAATATCATTAGTATAATCTAAAAGTTCTTTTAATTTATTTGAGATAAATTCTTGAGCACCTTGAGTATCTTCTTTATTAAAAAACAACTCTTTAAGTCTGATTGTTCCAATATTTAAAGATATAGATTTTTCTATTTTGCCTGCTTTTATAAAACAAAACTCAGTAGAACCACCACCAATATCTACAGTCATAAAATCATCACAGTGTAATAAGTTAAGTGCTGCAACTCCACCATAATATGCTTCTTTAACACCATCTATAATACGTATATTGAGTTTTAATTCTTGTGATATTTTTTTTAAAAATTCTTTTGAATTAGGAGCATCACGTAATGCTGATGTTGCAACACAGATTATTTTTCTTGAGTCCAATGATTTTGAGATGCTTAAAAAAGATTTTAAAGAGTCATAAGCTCTTTGCATAGGTTTAGCTTGTAAGTACCCATCGTTTTCATATGAACCTTCTGAGATCTTAACTCTACTTTTAGTTTCGTTTATTAAATTAAAAGCAAATCTACTGCTTTTTTTTAAAACAACCATTCGCATTGAGTTAGACCCAATGTCGATGATAGTTGTGACTTTAGCCATATATTATTGTTCTTCTTTTTCTATTTGTTCAAATTTGAATTTCAACTCTTCTATTGACTCATGATTATCTGGGTCAACTATAATACAGTCAACTGGACACACTTCAATACATGCTGGTTCTTCATAATGACCAACACATTCAGTACATCTGTCTGAATCGATAACATATATCGGATCCCCTTCTTCAATTGCATCATTTGGACATTCTTCTCTACATGCATCACATGCAATACATTCGTCTGTTATAATTAATGACATCTAAAATT
>ENA-ORXI01003189-ORXI01003189.1-sediment-metagenome-genome-assembly--contig:-NODE-3189-length-11235-cov-10.361265_pt1 | contig 11235 bp, 13 predicted proteins | sample MGYA00237861_ERZ511468 | MGnify/ENA primary metagenome ERZ511468 (study PRJEB26299, sample SAMN06266213) | sediment metagenome | isolation source: Hudson Canyon methane seep mesocosm | place...
GGCATCGGCTAAAAATCCTTTTAGTAACTGCCACGCTTGATCTGGTTTTAAATAACTGAATTCCAATTTAAAATCAAAGCGTCTTAATGCGGCTGCATCCAAATCATTCATTAAATTGGTTGAGCAGATGAATATACCTTCATAGTTTTCCATTTGTACTAACAGTTCATTAACTTGAGTGGTTTCCCAGCTATGGCGGCTGTTGCTTCGGTCTCGTAAAAAACTATCCGCTTCATCCAGTAATAAAACACCTTTTTCAGCTGTCGCTTCAGCAAACATTTTTGCAATATTTTTTTCAGTCCCACCCACATAGCAATCCATAATGTCTGAAGCTCGTTTTGCAATAAGTGGCTTATTCAGTGTTTCAGCTAAATATTTAGCATAAGCACTTTTACCCGTACCAGGGGGGCCAAATAAGCAAAGGCGGCCAGAACCTGAAGTGATGAGTCCTTTCGCTATTTTTGCTAAGGGTGCAGTGGTGTTAATTAAATCAGGATCATAAAAGTGATCGTTTGGATTATTTGAAAGCTGATGCTTATGACCCATTGCCTTCAGTGTATTACTAATAATAGTTTCTAAATGAGCTTCAACTTTAGCTGTCGATGATTCACCAATGATCTCATTAACACGCGCAGCTCGACTGATAACAGCGGGTGGTAATTGCTCCAGTTGAGCCATATTTTCAATCCATGAGGGGCTCACATTTGTGTGCTGTAGTGACTCCGTTAAAATATGCTGACGAGTGGAACGGGGAGGGATATTAAGTTCCATAACCAGATCAAATCGACGGATAAAGGCTTCATCCATTTCATCTATATCGTTTGATAACCAAAAAGTTGGTATTGCATTATTTTCTAATAATTGATTAAACCAACCTTTAAATACTTTAGATGAAGAGCTTGATCGGCCTAAAAAAGAACTTAAAATGTCACCTTCAAACAGGTCTTCAATTTCGTCAAATAACAGACATTGATTTTTACTTTTTTCTAATATTTTTTGTGCTAACTGGCAAGCGGTAACGCGTTGTTTACTCGATAAAATATCACCATCTTGATCTTCGACACTGATTTCATTTAAAGATAAATTTAATTGATTGGCTAATACACGTACCAGTTGGGTTTTGCCTGTTCCGGGTGGACCATAGATTAAGATATTAGCGCCTGAAACCTTTTTAAGGCTGACATTTTTTAAATATAAAGCTAAACGATCATAATCTGATTCAATATATTTAAAATGTGAAGGTTGTAATAGGGGGAGAGGTGCTGCAACAATAAAGTCAGCAAAAATAGCACTAATATCAGGTTGTTTACCATCTAATGAAGTGGAGAGGCCTTTTAACACATCAAATTTTATGTCAAAAGTTCTGCTATCTGTATCGACTTTAACTAAACCAGAATTAGATAATAAACTTGAGCGTTGTAATGCTTGAGTTATGTTCTTTTCGGGAATATCAAGGATACGTTCAAGATAAGAAAAAAGTGAACGGTTAGTTACGTCACCAAAAAGATCAAAACAACCAGCAAAATTACTGTCCAAATCAAGCATCAGTACAAATAATAGTATTTCTTGTTCAACTTTATTAAGTGTAAAGTGTTGTGATATTTTGTCTAAATTATCAAATATATTACCTTGGCGAGGTAATTCAGAAGTTAATAAAGATTCACAGTGATCTTTTAGAATTATTTTAATTTCTGATTTTTTTAAGTCTTCAATAGTGTTTTCATCAATACCTAAAAAATCTAAAACCTCATCATGGCGGAAATGTTTTTTCAAATAAAGAGGTAGACCATTACAAAATAATAAGGCACGAGACAGCCAGTATTGTTTTAAGTAGCGAATGGATAACTCTTCAGCAGAAAAGAAGTTTTCTCCTGAAACGTGCGAATATTTTTGACGTTGCTTTCTTCGACGATGAGTAGCCATAAACTAAATCTCCAGAGTAGTTAAAATCAAGTTGGGGCTAGTTTAAATAGACTATGCGACAATTGGCGTCCTATTGTCAAAGAAAGGGAAATATAGGAATATGAATTTCAACAGCTTGGGGCTGACGATTAGCTCACTATCTTTGTAAGATGGGCGTTGAGGTGGATTTTATACAGGGGTTAAAGAAGAAATAAAATTGAGTTTATCTTGCTCAGATATTAATGGAGTAACGCTATAATCTTGAATTAATTTTGAGTTACCCGAAAAATCATCATCCAAGTATTGTTCACCAGATAAAACAGCAACTGGTCTGTGTAATTGCTTTAATGCATGTAAAGGCGCATGCATAGAACCACTTTTAGTTTTTGCTTGGCCTACAATAATACAATCACTCAGCTCAGCCTGAAGTTTGCTTCTATCAATGAGCTGAAATGATCGCACAGGTTCATTTGGGGGATATTCACTGATCAAGCAACCACCTGATGAAATTATTTTTTCAGCTAAGGGCTGGTTTTGTTTAGGAAAAATATTGTTAATACCACAACCCAGAATGACAATAGTAGTGCCACCAGCGTCTAAACACCCTAAATGGGCTTCAGTATCACAACCTAGGGCAAGTCCACTGACTACCGCAATATTAGATTCTGCACATTCCTTTCCTAAATGATGAATAGCATCGGCAGCCCAAGGTTTAGGATCACGAGAACCGATTAGTCCAGCGATATATTGAGCATTTAAAGCTTCAATATTGCCTTTTACAAACAGCAAGGGTGGGTTAAGTGAAGATAGACGGGTTGGGTAACGGGAGTCATTAGGAAGCAGAATACTAATACCAAGCGTTAAACAGGTTTGATAGGTTTTTTCGGCTTTATCCAAACACTGTTTGAAGTATTCAATAGAAGGTGTTTCAAGTCGCTTGTTTTTAGATGAAAATTCAACGCAAGCATCAAAAATTGCCTCTGAAGTGTTTGAACACGCTGAGAAATGATTGAATATAAACTGGGTAATGGCCACTTTACCCCAACCAGAAAAATGACTAAGTGTTAATCGGGTGATGATTTCATCCATAGTGTTTTCTGTTTTCATATTGATGGCCGTGAAATAACAAGCATAAAGTGGGTCTATTGTTACTAACCATTACGACAGATGGAGACGGAGGAGAGAAATAGCCTAAAAATATATATGCGTCTTAATTTGTCTCTTATGGCTTGTACACTTTTGTTTTTTGAACAAATTGGTATAAATGAAATGAAAAATGTTAAAAATGAATATGTTTCATATTCAGAAGATAAAACTAGACTAGAGGATTTTACAGCAGCTCAACGAGATAAGCTGGAGCAATTAAATAAAACACTGATGCAATTGGAGCAGAATTTAAAAGTTGAGGCTACTAAATTAACGACGACCTATAACCAAAAGGTGAAGGATAAGCAAGAGTGGATAAATGATTATGAAGCTGAAATAAACATAGGTTTTTGGCTTAAAGAAACGGATCCAGCTTTTGATGAAGATAGAGACAATATCTTAGTGGAATTAAGAGAGCCAATTTTTGAGGATATGAAAATGCATGGTATTGCTGATGGCGTCAATCATAATGAATTTTATCATTGGAAAGACCATCCCATGAAAGGGGAGTTTCATTGCTGGTTATATCATTGTTTATATGATCATACAGGGTTAGGTTGGGCCGATATGTTAAGAGTTGGAATGATCTGGACAGATATAGAATGTAGACTGCAACATTTTATTCACTTAGATACTGACAATTAAAACAGGAACACCCTTATTATTAACTATACTGCAGAGCAGGAACATCATCCCATAAGCGCTAACAAATTGAGATGAGTTATTTAATTTTAAAATAGGTTATAAATGTCATTTAATTTATTAGATACTTTAGTTATTGGTATATCAGCCACTGCATTATTTGACTTAAAAGAAGCCGATCAAGTCTTTAGGGCGAAATTTAAGGAAGATAAAGATACCGCCATTGTTGAATACCGAAAATATATGTTGGAAAGGGAAGATGATCCGTTAGATGATGGAACGGGTATGCCGCTGGTTAAGGCTTTACTTGAATTAAATAAATACCAGCCTGAAGGAGAAGCACCGTTAGTTGAAGTGGTTGTCATGTCCAGAAATAGTCCTGAAACAGGATTAAGAGTGCTACAAAATATTAGAAATAAACAGCTTCAAATATCCCGGCATGCATTTACAGGTGGAGAATCTGTTGTCGATTATCTGGATGCATTTGATGTGGATTTATTTTTAACAACGATGGTGAAAGATGCTCAGAAAGTGATTGATGGAAAAACCTGTGCAGCGGCTATTTTAAAGAATCCACCCCAAAAGCAAAAAAATAGACCAGAAGGTCAAGTCAGAATTGCTTTTGATGGCGATGCGGTGTTATTTGATGAAAGTAGTGAAATTGTATTTAAGGCCGAGGGTTTAGATAAGTTTTGCGAAAATGAAGATCAACAACAAAATGAACCTATGCTGGAAGGCCCTTATGCAGCCTTGTTAAAAAAGCTATCTCGATTACAAGAAAGATTGCCTTTTAGCGTAGAAAGCTCACCCGTTCGAATTTCAATCGTAACAGCAAGGAGTGCGCCTGCAGAAATGCGAGTGATAAAAACACTCAGGCACTGGGGCGTCTATGTTGATGAGGTGTTTTTCTTAGGAGGGCTGGAAAAAACCAAAGTTTTACAAGCCTTCAACCCGCATATCTTTTTTGATGATCAAGAACTTCATCTTGAGAATGCATCCAAAACGGTACCTTCAGGTAAAGTCCCTTATTCGAGTTCATCGCCTTTGAATAAAGATGAAAAAATATTAGTTGTCGATTTAGAGAAATAACAGCTGAAAGAGAATGAAATTGAGTTGGTATGAAAATAAAAAAGGGTGCATCGAGAGCAAAGCTAGATTGATTGAAAGAATGGCTGCAGATGCGTTGTTAGTTGAAATGGCCAAAACGTTAGAAAGTAAGGAGTGAATAGAAATATGTGGTTTTGGTGGTTTTAGTTAGCGTCACCTTTCTACAAGACAAGGGGGGAACGCTAAAACTGGTGAGAATGTTCCTGTGCGTGCTAGCTCAGGTGTGCATTTTAAAGTGGGCGGTTGAAATGCGTGAGAGAATTAACAATATTATAAAATATAATATATTCCAATATAACAAAACGCAAACGATCAAGGTGGTCTGAAAGATGACATTTATCCGTAAAATAGCGGTTAGTTTATTATTCCTAAGTTTGTTAGGTGTGCTTGGCTCAGCATTTATGTTGGCTGAAACATTAACGCCATATCATTGGGAATGGGGTATTTACGGTAGTTGTCTTGTACTTTTTCTGAGTAGCATTATTGTGGTTTTCTGTCGTCCGCAAAGCAGTGAACAACTGTTACTAAAATACAAAGAAAGAAAAATACAGGAAGATGAAGAAACATTACAGCAGTTACAAAAAGGCTTTGAACTCAAACTTAATCTACTAGGGCAGCAAGAAAAGGACGTTAAGCAGAAATTAATGCAATATAAGCAATATGCTGAATTCCCTTATCATCAGTAACGACAGTTGGGAAGTAACAGGGGCGGTGATAATTAAGAAAAGGGTTTAAATGCTCTCGATTAAAGGTATTGAGTTCGTCAGCCCAATGCTGTTCTATGTGGCTATAACCAAAAGTTTTTCGTACAACAGAGGCATTTTTCTTTCTGCTAGTGCATTGTCGTTACTGTGTCTTGATCGAGACTTGGTTAATTCAATATGAAGTTTATTAAGTAGTTTAGCCACTTGTTGATTGATATATTCTGATCCATTATCTGCATGAAAACCGCTGATGGTGAAGGGAAGTATTTCAATCATTTCTGTCAAAATAGGAATTAAAAATTGCTCGCTAATACGACGGCAAGACAATACAACTTCATACTGAGTGACTTCATCAACTGCATTAATATGATAAACGCCTTTTATACCGTCCTGATCGCCTTGATGAACGGTATCAACGCGAATATAGCCAGGCTTTCCTTCTGCATTAGGTTTGCGCCTTTCTCCAATAGCAACCTGCCTAGATTGGGTTTTATTAAAGTTTCTTCGTTGTTTCTGGTAACCACTAGAACCTCGCAAGTCGTACAAATGTGACACCGAAATAGAGGCAATGTTTTTATACTCAGTTTCATTGAACACTGAATAGGCACACTCACAGAGCTATATTTGAATATATTGAGGTGTTTTATAATCGAGAGAGAATTCACTCTGCAAATGATTACTTGTCACCAGTAGAGTACGAAAATCAGCAAAAAGCTGTGTAAACTTGTGTCTTGAAAAGTATTGACACATCAATAAATTCTGGAAAAGGTGTAGATGTAAATTACAAAGAAATCAGTTTGTCTCGCTCTATTGATGGGGCGGAGGCAACAGCTTTGATACATGCCGCATATGTCGGTGACCTAGAGATTATAAAGCTACTTTTAAAAGCTGGTGCAAAATTAAACGATGGAAGTTACTTATCTAACATCCCTCTGATTGAAGCTGCATTCAGGGGGCATACTGAGTCTGTGAGACTATTCGTTTCTCGAGGTGCTGATATTAATAAAACCATTAGGTATCCATCCCGAAAGTATCCCTCTAAAATGAGTCCAATACAAGCAGCGGCCAATCAAGGGCACACTGAAACAGTTAATACTCTTATTGATTTAGGAGCGAACAAAGCTACATTACTTTAAACCTAGCTATTACCCATTGCTAAAAGCGCTATTTTAGAACATCCTTGTTTAAGCTCAGAATCACTTTTTATTCCAGTTTTTATTTCTATATCAATATCCAAAAAATAGTTAAATGCAAGGGAACCGACAATGTCGTAAAGGACAAGAAAACAAGCATCTTCATGTCCCGTTATATAAACCTCGACTAAAACATGTGAGATTGTTTGAGCATTTTTCCAGAAATTAGTTTCCGATAGTACCTTGATTAATTGTTGAAAGGTATGCCTATATTGTTCTTCGGCATTATTAACTCTATTATTATCAATAATAGAGTTAATAAAATACCTTGGCTCAGTTGTAGATAATTCCTTTATATAGGAATTATCTAACGACCCTGATAATTCAGAGAAGTCTTGAATAAAAGCATTAATCTTATCAAGTGAGTGCAATTCAGTCTTTAAATCCCCATCAACAACCGTACGAACAGAAATCAATTTATTTTCTTTAGTTATGTTCATTTCACATTTATCCTAATCTAATCCTATGAGCTTTCCTAAATGCATCACATAATAACGCGGTATACAAATATCAGTGCTGAGGCAGATTTCATCACTATCAATAATTAATAAATTACTCTCTTCTCTGTATTCTGCACCGGCACGTGAACTGGTTTCTGCAACTACTTTGCCGGTGACAACGTCAGTAATGGTAATCATCTGACATTCGGTTCCACATCCTGCCATCATAATAGAATAATGCCCGGCAAAGTTCACGCCTTCTTTAAGCTGATTACGAATACGGGTCCTAAAAATACCTGCAAGTTCACTACTTTTTATATCCAATTCAGTAACAGGTCCATCATAAATGGATTCAATGGGGTACTCTGCAAAATAATAGTCAAAAGTTTTGTTAACCGTGAAATCTTGCAACGAAATAGCCACCCTTTCGAGGCTATAAGGATTGAATTTACCTCTTAATTCCTCATCAGTAAGTTGAACTTCATTATCAAAATAAAGATGCTGTTTGGAGTCCCCTTCGGTAATGGTATAAAAAGAGGTCCATTCCCCTGTACTTTTATTCTCGGCCAACAAGACACCCCAAGATGCATATAACTGTAAGTAAAGTACTTGAATAATACGCCAGTTGTCATTTTGAGCAAGATCTGAAATGACAACTTCGGGTTCGTAAAAGTTGGGGTATTCGTATTCAATATCTCCATCAGCCGATATTATTTCATCTGTACTTTCAATTTCAACGGGTATAAACTTTTTAAACTCTGTCAGTATCAATTCAAGTTGGGTATTAGAAAATTGACGAGTCGGCAATACTGTTGAGGATGTTAAATACTTATCTAAGTCTGTATCGTCAATAGAAGGACGCAGTTTTTCATGGATATTATTAATATCTGTGAGTAAGTTGTCATCTTCAGCTTCATTGGCTTGTGCACCTTCCATATCACACACATCAGGCAAATAACGTCTTTCTATGATTTTATGTTGGAAGTTATTACTTATTGGATCGATATAAAGAAACAGCATATCTTCCATATCACCATTAGCAGTACCTCCCCTTATTAAGGTAAATAATAAACGCTGTCGTTTATCTTTCCCAGTACATACAGTATTGAAAGAAATATAATCGTACGTTAAGTCATTCGTTGAAAAAACAATATTATCTTCATAACCAATATAAAGCTGACCTTCCCCTGACTTTGATATTAGTAAATTCTCATTATCCTTATCTTTTGTTTTCCATGCATCACTTGGATCTAAAGATAATGCAATATTACTAATGATGAGTGTCTCTAGGGTGGATGGCTCCCGAAGATATAAATCAACACGTTGACGTTCCGCCAAACTGAAATCATCTTCCTCTAATATGATGCCTTCAAGCGGAAAAATAGTGGCCTCAGCCCGTGGCGTTTTGGGTTGATTAATAACTGTTAAACCTCCCACAATTACAGTCAATACAAATATAGCAGCCCAAATCAGAGGGGTTTTAATCATTTAAATGTCCTTTAACTATGCTTTCAATTAGTCTCATTATTTTCAATAAATTACAGGGTCAGCCCACTATCGATTATTTAAGTACTCTTCAATTATCATCAGATAAAGAGATTTAGTGAATGCAAATATCAATTACTCGGGTATGTACTTCCCGTTGTTGAATAGAATAAGTAAGTAATAACTTTTGGTCAGACAGTTTAATCAAGGAAGGATAAGCTACTGATTTATTACAATATGTTATCTGATCAATAACAGTCATTTTTCCGTTTGCATTTATTAAAACAATGTTTAACTGATTTCTAGATTTTTTTGAAGGATTATAGGCTAGCACATAGCCGTGTTCTTCATCTAGAAATAAGCTTGTAATAGCACTATTTGGATTTTCAAAGTCCGTAGGATATAAGGTTTCCCAACTCTTTCCATTATCAGTTGAATCACTTCTATAAATGTAACCAGCATTGCTCCTAGTTAAAGCAACTATTAAACCTGGAAGCTTAATCAAAGTAGGTTGAATCGTCATGACCTCTTCTTTGGGACTTAAAAGACGAATAAATTCAATTTCTCCAGTCCTTTTCTCAATCCTTTCAATAACTGAATACCTTCTATTCCAGGTTTCAACTGAGGAAGGAATAATATAAAAATCCTCTATTTCTAATGGCGTATTTTTTGTCGGGCCAAGCATGCCTATTGGCAATTCAAACCGTTTGAATTGTTTAATTTCTTTATCAAAAATAAGCAGCTCTCCTTGCCAACCTTCCCATCCATTGGCTGAACGACTTGTTTTAAAATATAACCAGGGACCGTCTTGCCCTATTGGTTGAAACCACACGGGATTCCAGCAATCTAACTCAAAACCATCAGTCAGCGCTGTTGGTTGGCTCCAACACTGGCTTTCATAATAACAAAGCCATAAATATTGCTGGTCTGTACTTTTTATTCGCCCTTGAAAAACAAGTGTTACCCTTTCCTCAGTTTTTATTAACGTGGGGGCATGTGCGTGGAAAAAACCATCAAAAACTGTTTCAAAATTTTTCATTATTAAATTAAGCTAATTTTTTAGACTAAAAAGTAATCATTGTAAATCTTAATACCCAGCCTCTTTTTGGTGTCTAAAAGCAAGTACATATACGGTATCCTGAATGCTTTCATAACGATAAAGTGCCACATAACCTGAATCACCAAATGGAATGAGTAATTCACGTAGTTCTGGTAGTTCATCAAATGGCCTACCTATTTCTGGCTCTATTTCCAAACCCATGAGATTATGTTCAATTGACAAACCAGCTCGTTTCATCGCGTGAAAGTTTTTTTCAGCAAGAAATTGCCGGCAACGTTCCAATCCTTGTGCTGCTCTTTCTGTAATAATTACTCGTGACACGGAGGAATCTCTTTTTCATCATCTGTGCCCCACCCTTTCAACCAACTGCTTACTTCTTTTCCCGTTAAATGTCGCCCTGTTTCTTGATAAGACGTCCATGAATCTAAAGCTTCCTGCTTGAAGTTTTCTCTTGCTTCTTCACGGTCAACATAATCTTTTATTGCTTCACGCATAATCCAGTGTGCTGAACGATGACGTAAATTTGCAAGATGTTGAATACGCCCTTTTAAATTGTCATCAAGTTTGACTGATGTAGCCATAGAAAATCTCCTTTATTACGAGGTAGTACCTTTTGATACTATAGCATGGAATTATTTTCTTACATCAGAATAAACTCATTTCCGCTCCACTTTATCTGTTAGACTTAATAGCTATATATAAAAGATATTATCTAACAGCAAAAGTAGGGTGAGTTTCTTAGGAAAATCGACTGAGCTCTATTTACCGGTTTTAATTTCAGATGCCGGCGAATCGGCTGAGAAACGGTTTGTTGAATTTTTTACTGCGAATCTCCGAAATGAAAATACGCGGAAGGCTTATCTGAGGTCTATTAATCAATTTTTGGATTGGTGTGCTAGTTACCAATTAACGTTGGAATAGATTGAACCGGTTAATGTCTCGGCTTATATCGAATTATTATTACAGCATCGATCTCCAGCTACCGTTAAACAACACTTAGCAGCATAAAAATGTTGTTTGATTATTTAGTGGTGGGGCAGGTTATTCCATTTAATCCTGTATCTGCTGTTCGTGGCCCGAAACATAAAGTAAAAACACCGGTACTTTTTTCTGAGGATGCAAACCTTTTATTTAATTCAATTGATATAACCTTTTGCATTGTAATATTTTCTGCATTTAATAGTGCCTGCTGAAGAATCGCAACGAATTTTTCATAGTCTTTTCCATCATTATGCATTTGTTTTCCTATTTTATTAATTTAATACAGTTTATCTAAGTATTGTCACAATTCCTGTCACAAACTATAAAATCAAGAAAATAAAATGTTTCAGGATTGTCACATTATAAGATATATCTAAGAGGATAAACTGCAATTTATTAATATAAGAATTAGATTATCACTAGTGTAAGTTTTTAGAAATATTTTATTATAATCTTTTACTTTAAAGTCTGGCCAAAGTTTTTTTTCAAAATAAATTTCGGAATACGCTAATTGCCATAATAAAAAATTACTTAATCTTTTTCTATTTCCAGTTCTTATTAATAAATCAGGGTCT
>ENA-ORXI01003190-ORXI01003190.1-sediment-metagenome-genome-assembly--contig:-NODE-3190-length-11234-cov-14.519226_pt1 | contig 11234 bp, 4 predicted proteins | sample MGYA00237861_ERZ511468 | MGnify/ENA primary metagenome ERZ511468 (study PRJEB26299, sample SAMN06266213) | sediment metagenome | isolation source: Hudson Canyon methane seep mesocosm | place...
GCTGGTAATTGGAAAATGAACAATCCAATTGAAAGCTCTAAAATATTATTAGAAAACATTTTGCATCAGTCCGAGCTACTCGATAGCATGCTAGCCAAAGCCAGACAATCTTCAGCGATTGACATCGCTATATTCCCTCCATCAGTGTACCTAAAAGAAACACAAGAGATATTAACGGGGTCGTCGTTACATTGGGGAACTCAGAATGTCTCAGCATACGATGAAGGTGCGTATACAGGCGAGATTTCAGCATCAATGCTACAAGGTTTTGGCTGTGACTATGTATTGATTGGTCACTCTGAACGCCGATGTCTCTATGAAAAATTAGAGCTCGATCAGTTTGTGCTCGATCAGATTGTTGCACAAAAATATGACATGGCAACGAACCATAATTTAACGCCTATTATCTGTATTGGTGAAACTGCTGAAGATTATGATTCTGGAAAAACAGAGGAAGTGATAGCACGGCTATTAGATGTGCTTATTGAACATAAAGGTGCAAAAGCATTAAGTCAGACGGTGTTTGCTTATGAACCTGTTTGGGCGATCGGAACGGGAAAATCGGCCACACCTGAATGGGCTCAAGATGTCCATTCGTTCATGCGTGAACGCATTGCTAAGCATGACAGGTCTACGGCAGAGTCTTTACGTATTATTTATGGTGGGAGTGTCAATGCTAATAATGCAGCTGCAATTTTTTCAAAAGAGGATGTTGATGGGGGGCTGATTGGTGGCGCATCATTGAATGTTGATGAATTTATCCAAATTTGTTTTGCAGCAGCGCTTAAAACTAAAACCTAAGTTTATAGAGCATACTGAGTGGCAACTTGATATCTATATTTTGACGATTCATAAACAGAGTCGGAGTCGAGCCGGACGTGTTAGATGAACGCCAACTGTTTTGAATGATTACTTGTACATTAAGAGAATATCAACAGGTTTAACCTTTGACTTCAATAAGATCTCGGTATGCATGCCAAGTAGCATGTCCTAGCAGCGGATATATGATAATCATCCCTAGTAAATAACTCATAAAACCAATAGCGGTGAATACAACAATGAGACCTGCCCAGATAATCATTATAGGTAAATTAGTTATAACCACTTGTATACTGAGTAGAATTGCTTCTTGAGCTGTAGCGTGACTATCTATAATTGCTGGAATGGAAACAACTGATAAAGCAAAAACAACGCATGCTAGAATCCCGCCAATTAAAAGGTATAGTAATAACTGTTGATGAGACACCATATTTAAAAAATCACCCCATAATGTATCTTTAATGCTCGGTACAATATCTCCAAATAAAGCGAGCACTACCAAGCTGGATAAGATAAACCAGAGAATACTAATAATGAGTAAGGTAGCGGAAAAATAGCCAAGAGGAGCTTTATTTGAATTAAATACGCTCAATGAGTCTTCAAAACTTAATGATTGTCCTTGTTCCTGTCTACGAGACAACTCACATAGCCCAATAGCCAGAAAGGGGCCCGCCAATAAGAAACCTGAAATAGCGGTTGCAATCAGATAAATATGAGTGCTGGCAAAAAGTAGAATTACTATCCCCATCACTGAAACCATCCCACCATAAGCGATGCTCGCACTAGGGTGTTGCCATAAATCTCGCCACCCTCTACTGAGCCAAGAAAAAGGACTCGCAAATCCGACTTTACGTATTTCTAATCGATTTTGAATCGTACTATTTACATTACTTAGCGTGCTCATAGTATCGCCTCCAGACAATGCATAATAGTAAGACAAAATGGACTCTATAAAGTTACAAGTTTTATTTAATTATATAGCTTGAACAGTGGAAGCAACTCCAAACACCACCCTATAGAAAGCCTCCTCAATGCCGTCAATTATTGAGAGTTTCATATAGGGTATCTAGAGCAGGATCGAGCTTGCATGACCTCTTACTTCAATTTAAGTTACCCAATTTTCAAAGTAGAATGATTGTATGAATTCGGTCGAGAAAGTTGTTCACAGATCAACTTTGTGACTTTAGTCGTTTGTCTGGAGGGGACTCAGGGTAAACGGGATTATTGGTGCTCCACATTCGGTGCAACTATTTCAATTGGGTGAGTATTTTATAATGGCTATAGCTTGGTCTTCATCAAAGCCCCAGTAGAATAAACCACTGGGGCTTGAAGATAGGATACCAAGGGCCTTAATGAACCAGAAAGCTAACTTAAAGGTGATGACTTTTACATTGGTTCATCAATAGGCTCATTAATTAATGAATCTAATGAAGGATCATCGAGAAGTAAAAAGCCAGAATCGCCATTAATATCAACAGCAATTTGGAAGTCACCACCATGGAAGTCTCCATCAGTATCTACGGCATCAACGCCAAAGTTTAAAACAAGATCTTCATACGATGTGGCTGAGACATCAGTGTCCACCGAGATGATTTTATAGTTTCCTTCTGATTGTGTATTGCCACCAGAATGTGTTGCCCACATTCTAATTTCATCAAAGTCTGAACCATTAATAGAAATTGTTGTGTTGGTACTAGAATTTGTTGCTGAAGCTGACACACTCTGGATATTACCGACTACACTGCCATCGAGGTACAGTTGATACGAATATACATCAGTACTAGTTCCTGTTATTGAAAAATTACCAACGGTTACGCTCATATCACTGAATGTTCCATTTGGATCATCCAATGTAATAATGACGGTTTCTGAGTCACCTTCATCAACCAAACCATTGTCAACGCCATAGCCATCACTTGAAGCGTTAATCAAATCAGGGCCAGAACTATCTGTTGCTGACAGGTTAATAATGATGCCATTCTGATTTACTTGCGTAACTGCTCCTACAGGGGCGCCAGCATCAACTGCTGATCCTGTCAAAGAAACGGTTGTTTCAACTATTGGCCCTTGGAGTAGCTGATCTAAAGCCAGTGTGTAACCATCACCCGTATCATTTTGTGATAAGGAAAAGACAAGATCATTATTTGCGTCAATTGCTTGAAGACTACCATCTGTTTGAGGTTGATAGCTTACTTCATGACCATTTGATGTCATCAAACCTAATGGTACGGTGCCTGTAAATGTTAGGCTTGCTAAACCATCTTCTCCTGTATCGATGACTAAGTTTCCGGTTGCTTCAGCACCCACAGCATTGACTAAATTTGCATTAGTGAGCGATGTTATTTCGATAATGTCATCGATTACAGCCATATAGGCAGTACCCACCACATCATCGCCAGCAGCTGTACTTGCTGTTACTGTAATATAACCCAAATCTAGTGGGTTGCGACCAGGAATGGACAAATGTTTGAAGGCGTCATCTAATACGGCTTGAACTGTCACATCTGCCGTTGCTCCTGCCGTTATCGTTGAAGCTGTTAATGTGAGTGTTACTGCAACTGAAGAACCAATTCTACCTTCAATTTCTGTATTACTAATGCGATACCATGACACGTCATCCAAACCGTCTTCATTTGTATCTAGTTTTAATGATGATAGATCTGTATCAAATTTAAATTCGGTTAAGTCAGCCGTACCTGCTGTGAATGTTAATGAATTATCTACAACCGTATCAACGATAAGTGATTCATCAGCATTCAAGTGAATCGTATCACCACCCATTGGACTATCATAATTATCTAAAATAGTGCCTGTTGCCACTGCAGTAGCAATATCAACAATACCATTTGGATTGCTTGCCGAAACAATACGTGCAGAGAATGTTTCACTGCCTTCTTGCAAGCTATCAATGTGTGTAGTGACATCAAAATTAGCGATGTTAGCGCCTGCAGGAATAATAATTGTTACTGTATCAATAAGCTCATAGTCCTGACCTTCCGTTGCACTATCACTAGAGAGACTTAATATTTCAACCGTTACGGCGGTGTCTTCATTGCTAACGAGATCTTGGCTTACAGTAAAGGTAACATTATCACCTTCTAGTGCCGAGCCTCCTTCAATACCCGTGCTAATGGACACTTCAGGTGGCAGATAGTTATCTAAAATAGTGCCTGTTGCCACTGCAGTAGCAATTTCAACAATACCATTTGGATTGCTTGCCGAAACAATACGTGCAGAGAAGGTTTCACTGCCTTCTTGCAAGCTATCGAGGTGTGTAGCGACATCAAAATTAGCTATGCTGGAGCCTGCAGGAATAACAATTGTTATCGTATCAATAAGCTCATAGTCTTGACCTTCCGTTGCACTATCACTAGCGAGGCTTAATATTTCAACCGTTACGGTGGTGTCCTCATTACTAATAAGATCTTGGCTTACGGTAAAAGTAACATTCTCCCCTTCTAGCGCCGAACCTCCCTCAGCATCAATAATAATGGATATTAAGGGGGGCTCCACTGATACTTCGGGTTTATCTACTGGAGATTGAAGTTCTTCTAGGACCTCAGGAAATGCAACTGAAACACCTGTTGTGTCGAACCCCGATTCTGGTACAACTTCAGGTGCAAGATAATTAACATAAACAGGAGAATGACCTTCATTTCCACTAGATTGTGTACCAGCTCCCGCTGCAGTAGCTTCTGCTACTTGTGTAGGGTCTAAACCTGCCAAAATTGCTTGTTGAATCGAATCTTCACTAGCTGCTGTATCAGTTGTTGGATCAAATACAGAGCTATCAAGGGCAAGCTGAGAGTTACTATCTAGATTTATGACACTGCCATCAATAAACTCAATGCTTATTAAACTATCTAGATCTGTAGTAATTAATTCATTTGCATAAACATACTCGTCAATGTGCAAATTCCGAACAACACCTTGTGTTGTGTTAGCTGTTGCAGTACCCGTAATTGATTTTATTACACCAATTTCGATGTCCATGGTAATACCCCTCGTAAAAACTATAAGTTATTGAAAAGTAAACTATCTAAATTGAGTATGCTACTTAAAACATCATCTTTATACTGTACTTTGGTACTAATCGTTATGTTTTATGATCTAGATCAATTCTTAGCAAGAAAGTGATGATTTACGGTTTAAAATATATTTATGGTAGTGATACCAAATAGCCAATGAAGTGCCTGAAAAAGTATGCGATATAGAGCTAGGTAGAAAAGCCTCAATACAAGTAAGAAGCTAAGAGTTAGAACTTATTATTATATTTAGGGGTAAATTGGACTGGCACGACGGTGAAGTTAAGGTCTGATATTGGTGGGCCACTACCGCTCCGACTATTTCAATTGGGTGGTATTTGATAACGGCTATAATTTTCACTCATCAATGCCCCTGTAGCTCAGCTGTAAGACCAGCCAGTGTAAGTTTTGACGTGTCAGGTGGTCAGTGCTTGCCGAATAGTTTCTATTGTAGGGTGATTACTTCCGTTCAGTAGGTGTTCTAGGTTGGAGTAAAAAAGTCTGTCGTGAGCATTAGGATTATAAAATGACTAGTGTTGATGGCGGTTTTTGAGGTTTACATAATGCTGTGCCGAGTATTCAATGAATTCAAGTTCTTCAGTGCTTAGTTTTCGAACTTTACGTATTGGGCTGCCCATCCAAAGGTAACCAGATTCAAGATGTTTATTAGGGGGCACCAAAGAACCAGCCCCAATAAGATTATGAGGCTCAATGATAGTGCCATCCATTATCGTTGACCCCATACCAATTAAGCATGAATTACCAATTTGACACCCATGTAAAATAACACGATGGCCGACGGTAACATTGTTGCCGATCTTTAAGTTAAAACCGCTGGGATTATAAGGTCCGTCATGAGAAACATGGAGTACGGAATTATCTTGAATATTCGTGTTGTCACCTATTAGAATAGAATTAACATCACCGCGTATTACCGTTAGTGGCCAAATAGAGCTGTTTTCACCTATCTGCACATCACCCAGAATGAGTGCAGTATCATCTACATAAGTAGATGAATGAATTTCAGGTTGTGTGCCTTCAAAATTACGAATAGTCATGGTGATACCAACGGAAATGAATAAGTTTACTTTATTTATGCCAAATAAATGAGAGGTGAGTTAATTATTCTTAAATAATACAGTACCCGCCATTTAACAAATATTATCTATCATATCTTTAGCACTAAAATGGCTGCTTACGTGCCAAAAGCGACCATCCCTTGAACGCCTGCATTCAGTTTGTCAAGCGCATCAGTAACGACTAACCTACTGATATTGCCACCTTAAATAGCAATCTAATTAGCCAGCGAGCAGGTCCTAGATACCAATAAGTACCGAGCCTCAAGACTTGGTCATATTGGGATTTTTTTATTGTTTTTACTATAGTTAGTTTGGCGTTTAATTTTAACTTCTTAGTTTTATTTTCGGATCATCAAATCTGTGTTTCTATTCTTACTGCACACACCTTGTATTCAGGTATCTTAGCAATAGGATCTAGCTCACCGCTTGTTAAGTTATTAACGTTTGCTTCATCTGGGAAATGAAAATTACCAAAGATTAGTCCAGCAGGAACGCGATCACTTATTTCTGCTGAGCCGATCATTTCACCTCGCCTAGAAACAATACGTATTGTTTGCTGATCATCGATGCCAAGTCGAGTAGCATCATCCGGGGAAATTTCTACTAATGTTTGTGGATATAGTGCCATCAATGGTTGAGAGCGCCGAGTCATTTCGGCTCCATGCCAGTGATATAACACTCTACCCGTGGTTAAACATAAGGGATAGTCTTTATCTGGCAGCTCTTTTGCTGGCAAATGCTCAGTAACATGGAATACACCTTTGCCACGAGTAAATTGTTCCGTATGCAGGATTGGGGTGCCCGGATGTTGCTTGTCCTTGACGGGCCAATGCAATTGTTCACCATTATGTAGTCGCTCATGAGAAATACCCGCATAGGATGGCACTAATGCAGCAATTTCATCCATCACCTGTGCAGAGGATTGATAATCCCAACCCGCATAGACTCCGACTGGTTTTTGTTGGCGATGAGCAAGAATACGTCTAGCTAGTTCGGCTGTAATTGCCCAGTCTTTTCTCGCTTCTCCCGGTGATGTGACCGCATCGTGAATTAATTGAATACGCCGTTCGGTATTGGTGAAGGTACCTTCTTTCTCTGCAAACGTAACACCCGGTAATAATACATCGGCATAATCAGCTGTTTCCGATGGAAATATCTCTTGCAAGACCGTAAATTCGGCATTGGCCATCGCCTGACGAACATGATTAACATCCGGATCTGACATAATAGGGTTTTCTGCCAAGATATAAAAACCTCGGATCTTTCCTGTTAATGAATTATCCACCATTTCCGTAATCGTTTGCCCCGGTGTATCACTAAATAATTGAGGTCGATTAGAAAGTGCCCAGGCATCAGCAAACTTATTGAGGCTATCTGGATTGGCTACTTGCTGGTAGCCAGGAAAGACATTAGGCAAGCAACCCTGATCACAGGCGCCTTGAACATTATTCTGACCACGCAGTGGATTAACACCGCCTCCTGGAATCCCCATATTACCCGTCAGCATTTGTAGGTTGGCAAGACTGAAGACATTTTGCACACCAACAGTATGCTGGGTGATACCCATTGACCAGATTACGGCCATCGGTTTGGCTGTACCAAGGATAGTTGCTGCTTCAATGATGGCATCAATAGGAACACTGGTGATGTCACTGACATATTCTGGCGTATATTTTCTTAAAGACTCACGTAACATTTCATAATCTTCAGTACGTGAGTTAATGAAATGTTCATCCTGCCAACCATTTTCAATAATCACATGCATGATGCCATTCACCAAGGCGATATCCGTTCCGGGCTTGTGACTCAGATGTAGCGTAGCGAAGTCGGTGAGATCAATCTTGCGGGGATCTGCGACGATCAATTTTGCACCACGTTGATGGACGGCCTGACGTAACATCGATCCAAAAACAGGGTGTTGTTCAGTGGTGTTGGAGCCAATCACAAATATGGCCTGAGACTGCTCAGCAATATCGGCCATGGTATTTGACATGGCACCGGAACCGAAAGAGGCTGCCAGACCGGCAACAGTAGAGGAATGACACAGCCTCGCACAGTGATCAATATTATGGGTTCCGATGACTTGGCGGGCGAATTTTTGCATCAGATAGTTTTCTTCATTGGTGCATTTGGCAGAAGAAAAGAGTGCTAAGGAATCCGGACCAGACTCATCAATCATGCTACTGAATCTTTGTGCCACAATGTCTAATGCCTGATCCCAACTTACCGCTACCCACTTGCCACGATCATCCCCTTGCGGCCGCTGCGTTCCCTGTAATAACCATTCTCTTACCTTTGGCTGTGTTAAACGATCGGAGTGATGCACAAAGTCAAAGCCATACCGGCCTTTCACACACAGATGCATTCCGTTTACCGGTGCATGTGGATTAGAGGTGACATGATGCAGACGACCATCTTTAATATTGAGATCGAAGTTACACCCCACGCCACAGTATGCACATGTGGTCATCACCTTTTTATCTATCTCATCATCTGGCAGGGTATTATTTCGATCAGACAAAGCCCCCGTAGGACAATAAGCCACACAAGTACCACAGGATTCACAACCCGCCTCCAACATGGATTCATCCATGCCAGCAGTAATTTGAGTATGATCTGAACGTTCGGCCAAGCCCCAGACAAACCGTCCTTGCACTTCATTGCAGGCACGAACACAACGAGTACATAGAATGCATTTATTTAAATCAACTCGAATAGCGGGATGAGGATCACTGTCCACTGCAAACAGTGGCGCTTTGCTTTCCGAGTTTGGCGGCGTGAGGTCATAACGCCGTAACCAATAATCAAACTCTGTATGATTAATCTTACTGGCATCAAAATCAGTATCAACATAATGCTCCAGCATCATGGACAAGATAGCTTGATGTTCCTGTTCCAACGCTAGCGATTGAGCTTTAACCTGCATATTGTCAACGACCGTTATTTCACAAGCAGGTAAGGAAACGCTACTTCCTTCTACCTCTACCAGACAGGCACGACACGCTCCCGTACAGCTAAGGCCGGGGCTGTAACACAGTGAGGGTGTTTTAATCCCTTCTTGATAAAGAACATCAATCAGCAACTCATCTTTATTGGCGATTACAGTATGGTCATCGATGGTTAGCTGCACAGTTTTACTGGATTCATGACTCATAAATACTAGTCCTCCGTCGGTTTACAATAGTTTTATTTGGTTAATATTCAATCCAAATACGGCTAACCACCAAGTTATTGGTACGAGTCAATCATACACGTCTACTTCAGGTAGAGATAATGAAATTGAGTCTGTAAAGAAGTGTTCACCTTAAGCAGCTATTAACGATTAATTACAGTAAGACTTTAGATAGATTATCGTCGTAATAAAGCGTAGCGGTTCAAGCTATGCATCTAGGTTCCATAATGAATTGTGTTAACTCATTGAGAAGCTTTCTTCCTGAAATTAAGTATCCTAATTGTCCACTTCGGGTCGAATAGTGACCTTTGAACGATTCGTCGCTAACGTGCCAGAAGGAGTCATTGATGGAATTGATCTGCTCTCATCGATTTAGTAGTTGTACACGTTGTAGGCTATAAATCACTTCGCTTTTGTTAAACCATTACAGAGGTAGGTCAGACAGATTGACATTAGGATGTAATGGGGTTTAAGTAGCATGAAATTCAATTGTTTTGTATTACATTATTTGTTCCGTTATAGTGTTTTTCTTGGATACTTTTCCTAATATTAAGAGATGCTCCATTCTTATAAAAACTATAATGAAAATCACTAAATACTTACACGTCAATTTATCAATAGCACTGCCACTGTTAACGCTATTGTTCTCGTTATTTATCACCTATCAGGCATTCAATACCGCCAAGCTTGAACTTGAACAAAAAACGCAGACCTATTTCGATTTTCGTGTGCGTGAGGCAACAAGTCTCATCAAACATCGCATGCATGTTTACGAGCAGGTATTGCAAGGTGCGAGCGGTTTATTCAAAGCCTCAAGCAGTGTCGAACGTAACGAATTCAAGCAATATGTTACTACGCTCAATTTAGCTAAGAACTACGCTGGCATACAAGGTGTGGGATTTTCCTTAATTGTACCGCCCGTGAAAAAGACTCAATACATCGCCTCCATTCGTAACGAGGACTTCCCTGAATTCACTATTTGGCCTGAGGGTCAGCGTGACACTTACACCTCAATCATCTATCTAGAGCCATTCGATGATCGTAATCAACGCGCGTTCGGCTATGATATGTTCAGTGAGCCAATGCGTCATGCCGCCATGCAAAAAGCCATTGATACTGGACATGCTCAACTGTCAGGAAAAATAAAGCTGGTACAGGAAACAGGTGAGCAAGATCAAGCTGGATTTTTGATGTATTTACCGGTTTATCAAAATGGCACTAATAACGACACTCTATCAGAACGGCAAGATCATATTCTTGGCTGGGTATATTCACCTTTTCGAATGAATGATTTAATGAACGGACTCTTTGGTGAACAGGCTGACGATTTAGACATCCATATCTATGATGGTGAAAGCATCTCGAATGAAGCGTTAATGTACGATTCTGATGGCGTTATAACTCACGCGCCTACTACTACCGAGTTTGAAGCGACACTTAATTTGCAGATTGCCGACCATTCATGGACTGTTTACATTCACCCTTTACCTTTAATGAGTTCACGCATTAAAGCTGATCGCCCAAATTTAGTTGCGGCTATTGGAATAGTCTTCAGCCTCTTTCTTTCATTACTGATTTGGTTCCTAGTGACTGGACGCGAACGAGCTCTCAACGCTGCAAGTAAGATGACTAAAGAGTTAAGCACCGAGAGGCAACGCTTAAGTAACATCATTGAAGGAACGCATGCCGGCACTTGGGAATGGAATATTCAGACAGGCGAAACCTTCTTTAATGATCAATGGGCTACTATCATTGGTTATGAATTGAGCGAGCTTGAACCTATTTCTATAAAAACATGGGAGAAGTTTGTACACTCGGACGACACACGACTATCGGAAGAACGTTTAGAACAGCATTTTTCTGGTGAGTTAGCTTATTACGAATGCGAAACACGCATGCGACATAAAGATGGACGCTGGATATGGGTATTAGCACGAGGAAAAGTGGCGACATGGACTCCAAAAGGCAAACCACTATTAATGTATGGAACCCATCAGGAAATCACCGAGCGTAAACACGCCGAAGAAGGTCTGCGTATTGCTGCCACCGCCTTTGAGTCTCAAGAAGGAATGATGGTGACGGATGAGAATCGACTCATTGTAAAAGTAAATACTACTTTTACCAGCATAACAGGCTATA
>ENA-ORXI01003191-ORXI01003191.1-sediment-metagenome-genome-assembly--contig:-NODE-3191-length-11234-cov-3.070001_pt1 | contig 11234 bp, 9 predicted proteins | sample MGYA00237861_ERZ511468 | MGnify/ENA primary metagenome ERZ511468 (study PRJEB26299, sample SAMN06266213) | sediment metagenome | isolation source: Hudson Canyon methane seep mesocosm | place: USA:Hudson...
TGGGTTACGTTTTTTCGCTGCGCTAAAAAATCTAACCCAACCTACAGTGTAATCCATTGATTATTAAAGAATAAACCCCTAACTTAATGGCAGTGGCCCTTCTTACTGGGTTCCTGTTTTTACACAGACACTTAACACATCAGCTAATTGCACAGCTCTCGACTTCCTTGATTGTGCCGTCACAAAACTACTTGTAGCAATAGAAGGCTCCCCAAGATTTAATCGTTGCAAGAATACCCCTAGCAGAGCTGTAATCTGTGCAGCATTATCCAAAGCAGCTATATTGTCGATACCAGCACTTCGTAACAAAGATGCAGTATCACCAGCAGAGTCTGTTAATGCAAAAATAGGTTTTTTAGCACGAAAATACTCATACACTTTAGCTGGAACTTGAACGTTACAATTTGCCCCTTGAAAAACTAACAACCCATCAACAGAAAGCATTTCCGCCAAAGCTTCAATATAATTCAATTGAGGTTTAATCAAGATAATGTCTTGTAAACCTAATTCATTAATAGCAATCTGATAACTCAATTCATTTCCTGGTGCACGTAAAATAATTTGCAAAGCACCAGTCTTAATCACACCACTAGACAACAAATTGGCGACAGCCTGAAAAAAACAACACGGATCACGCTCATCTGGGTACAGGACACCTGCGTGTAATAATGTAATTTTATTCCCCTCATGCTTAGCCACCTTTTGTAACAGTAACTCAGCATCTAAAAATACCGCTTCATCAAAGCCATTTTCAATTAAGTGCCATTTACTCTCAGGATAATCAGGAAACTTAACTTTAGCATATTGAGATATAGCACTTGGGGTAGTAAACACAGCACAATGACAATGCTTGATTGTTTGAGCTTCAAGCCACTGATAAATTTTATACCGAACACCTTGAATATCTTCATTAAAATACAACATAGGGTCACGAAAATCAGCCACCCATGGAACCTTAGTCACTTTATGCAATAACAAAGCTAATAAATGAGCAGAAGCATGAGGATATGACGACACAATAACATTAGGCTTATATCGCTTAATAAACCGCACACCCGAAAAAAAACCAAAGAAAACCCAACTCACCCAGCGATCAGGCAATGCCATCCAGCTTAAATACCGGCCTTTAATCGCAAAATGAATTGACGTATTAAAGGCTAAAGCCCGTTTAACCAGCAAAGATTTAGGCAGGCTACTTAACGGCTGATGACTGATAGATTCCCCATAAGCCATAGGGTGCATCGTTAAAACAAGAGGCTCCCACCCTAACGCAGGTAAATACTGAACAAACTTCAAAATACGCTGCACACCACTGCTTTTAGCTGCAGGAGGGAACTCAGTAGAAATAAAAAGTACTTTAGGCATAAAGATTCATTACAATAGACTCCAAGTATTCTACACTTAATAGAAAGATAAAATTTCGAATAAACTTCAGAGGCTAACTTTTCCCCTAATTGACTTATATATTCGCACTACTGCCACTACACATCAAAAACAGACAGACACTCTCATGCCTAAACAACATAAAATAAAACCTGTTTTATTTATATCAGATAACTTCCCCCCCGTTATCGGTGGATCATCTACGGTTTACGACCAAATATGCAAAAATAATGCAGATAAAATTGTCGCATTGTCCTCACGCACAACCCCCCAAGGCTTTGAGAAAACAGAGATAGAGCACTACGACCAAACATGTGGTTATCTAATGTACCGTATAAATCAACTACGTGTACCACATAATAACTCACAAACCAACACAACCGCATTCATGTCTGTGGCAAGTGAGATTAGCCTAATGCTTAAGGTCATGTTAAAAATCACCCAACTTTGCTTTAAGCATAAAGTAAAAACAATCTGCGTTGGTGAATTGGTTTACGGCGGCTGGATAGTTTTATTTTCGCGTTATTTACTAGGTAAAAAAACTATACTTTATACCCACGGAGAAGAAATATCACAAGAGTCCGGCGGCTTATACAATAAATATCGTGGCGTATTCTTAAGGTCAGCTCACAAAATTATATCCGTCAGCCTATTTTGCAAATCACAAATTGTTAGCCTTTACCATGTTTCACCCGGAAAAATAGAAATCATATCCAATGGAGTAGATACCCAACGATTTAAACCAGGCCCTAGAGACCACGCACTACTAGAAACACACGACATAAAAAAAACAGACAAAGTTATTCTATCTGTAGGCCGATTAGTTAAAAGAAAAGGACACCACAACCTTATTCTAGCAATGCAACAAATAGTGCAGCAAACAGCCAACGCCAAATTAATAATTATTGGTTCAGGCGAAGAACAACTAAACCTAATCAACTTAAGCCAACAATTAAAGCTCGATCAAGCCATTACATTCCTTAACAACATAGATGATGAAAAGTTAATACACTATTATCAATCAGCCGATATCTTTACTATGCCCAACATCACCCTAGAAGATGGTGATACCGAAGGCTTTGGCCTAGTCTTCTTAGAAGCTAATGCCTGTGCAAAACCAGTGGTAGGAGGACAAGCAGGCGGAGCAATCGAAGCCATCATTCACAATAAAACCGGCTTATTAGTTGATGGTTATAATGTAGCTGAAATAGCGCAAAGCATACAGCGCATCATAAACGATGCGCCCCTACATAAAAACCTATCAAAACAAGCTTATGAATATGTCCAAAGTGCCACATGGCAACAAAAATCAAAAATATTTTCCCATATAATAACTAAGATACAAACCCAGAAAGACTCACAAGCCATAATACCTTTCACAACAAGCACTCCAGTCACATTAAATACCAACAACCCACAAAAGCGACTGCATATCACTATAGACTTTGAAGAAATGTTTGATTGGTCTGATTTAAGCAAAGGTGGTGCAACAGTACAAGGCATAAAAGAAATACAAGCCTTTCATAACAGCTGTCTGTCCCATCAAATTCAACCTACTTATTTGGTTACTCACTCCGTTTTACAATCAGACACCGCTGTTAATTTTTTAAAAAATATTTATACCGGAAATCATGAAATTGGCATACACCTACACCCTTGGAACAGTCCGCCTTTTATTGAGCAAATCAATACCTTTAATTCATTCCAATGCAACTTACCCAATTATTTAGAAAAGTTAAAAATTGATGAATTAATCCAATTGTTTGAACAAAAACTAGGTTTTAAACCATTAATACACCGTGCCGGCCGTTATGGCTGCTCACAACAAACGCTCAATCACCTTAAAGCCCATAATATAAAAATTGATTTAAGTCCCTCGGCTGGCTATAACTTTAATACACAAGGTGGGCCTGACTTTAGTAAAACAAAAAACGCCCCTTTTTGGTCAGATAAAAATAAAGATTTATTATGCCTTCCCATACCCAGCATTAACTTTTTAAAAGGTCCTGATTATTTAACTAAGTTATACAAAGAAATCTTAGCAAACAACCATCTTTTACACATTTTCAGTAACCCCCTACTCCCCTCAACACCTGTTCGGCTATCCCCTGAAGCAAATAGCTTAGAAAGAATGAAATTAATAGGCTCTTTACTTGATAAACAAGGAATTACTGATTTTATTCTATCGGTACATAGCACTTCTTTATATGCAGGCGGTAACGAATACTCTCTAACAGAACAAGATGCGCAAAATAATATCGATAAAATAATTGAATATACTCTATGGTCAAATAAGTATTTAAATACAAATTCGGCAACTACAATAGACTCTTATAATCAATATTCTTAAAAGTATATAGCTCTCACCTTAATAGCTAAAGAACCAAAGGAATCATAATAATGTTTGGATTTTTAAGATTTTTTCTTGCAACCAATGTAGTCCTTACCCATATTGTTCATATACGCTCACTAGGGCCTTTTGCCGTATATACATTTTTTATATTGAGTGGTTTTTTAATGACAACAATCATGAAGAATACTTATAATTACACTATAAAAGGAATAATGAGATATGCAATAAACCGGTTTTTAAAACTTTTCCCAGTACACTGGTTTTTATTACTATTAACAATAGCAATAATATTTATTACAAGCCCCGAATTTGCATATGAGTTTAATGAAAAGATAAAGATCCCATCTTCTGCCAGTGAAATATTAGCAAATATTACCATGATTTATCCTGCGTTTCACCCAGGATCATACCCTTCAATTCTAGCCGCATCATCATGGGCTCTTACCATTGAAATATTCTTTTATTTTCTAATTGGACTAGGTCTTTCAAGAAACAGAATAATAACGCTCTGCTGGTTTTTTATGAGTATTCTTTATATGTTTTATTTAAACATAAATAGTAACTATGGCCTAAGTTATGGAAACGTGCTGACGGCTTCATTACCCTTCTCATTAGGTGCTGTATTATTTTATTACAAGACACACATAATAGATTTATTAAGAAAAATACCTGGAAACATAACAATAGTAATATCTATTATATTTACACTCAATTTAATTTTTACCAGTTCTAGTTATCATTGGTTGCCAGAAATAGCATGGAAGATAGCAATAATTGGTAGTGGATTAAATTTAATATTAAGCTCTCTTTTAATCATAGTCTTGTGGTTTGAAGGAAAGAACCACTTCTCCAAACCAGTAGATATTTTCTATGGCGATTTGTCCTACCCCATATACCTATTCCACATGAGCGCTGGTTGTTTTATTTCTTGGGTCATATATGACAGACCCGTTACAGAACTAAGTACAGAAGGCCTAATAACCTTTGTTGGAGCATTGGTAGCAACTATAATAGCCTCAATAATTACCACAAAATTAATTAGCAACCCAATTGAAAAAATACGTACAGCTGTAAAGAAAATATAACTAGCAACCGATATAAATATTTTTATATTTATAAAATACTTACAATGCTATTTTCCTATAGATATATGTAAAAAAATCTCTAAATAAGAATCGTCTTTTTTCAGATAACTGCCCAATAACTAGGGTAAATAAAAAAACAAGAATAGTAACACATAAAAAAACAGAAAAACTCCCATTGAGATCACTAACAAAGACACAAAAAACACCCAGAACTAACCAGTGAGTTAAATATAAAGTAAATGTATAATCTGCAAAACTGCGAATATATCTTTCAAAAAACAATAAAAAATTTAATTGAGAGTGTTTGGCAAAATAAAAATTCATCAACACGATTAAACAATTAACATAATCACTCAAATAAGCAAAAGCACTTCCTAAAGGAAGATTGTCAAACGGCCATAATTGTTTACCATATTCTATTAAAAACAAATCAATATCATGAAATTTAAAAGCAATAAAGATAAAAAAACTAAGAAAAAATAATAATCGCGATTTAAAAACATCAAACAATGCTTCATCATCATAACGATACAAAACAACACCTAACATCCAAACAGGTAATAACAACCACAGTTTATAGCCTATTAAAATAAATATTAATAAAGCTAAAACTGAACGCAGATACCCTTTAAAAAAATAAAGGATCGAAAATAAAATATAATACCAAACCTCATACGAAAGTGACCAATACGGCGTCAATAAAGGCGGTGTTTCTGAAATAGTCCACATTTCACCCAGAAAAAAACTGTAAAAAGGATAATAAAAGTACCATTTCTCGTAGACATAATTGGCATCATTATACTTATCGAAAAAAACAAGACTAATAAATGCAATACCACTTAAAATTAATAAAGGGAGTACAACTGAGTATATTCGAGTCAGTCGAGCAATAAAATACTCAACCAAGGTAGGTTTTTTATAATCGGTTGTATAAGCAATAACATAGCCAGAAAGAACAAAAAATAAAATAACTGCATCACGACCTAGTTCAGGAGTGAAATAAGCATAGCCCCCCTGGATAATATTCATTTGTACAAAATGCGATAACACCACAAAAACAGCGGCTAAAAAACGCATTAGGTCTAAATATAATGAAAAACTTTTAGACATAGTATTTAATACTTCACTGGTAAAACAATCTTAATCAACAATTTAACATGCTTAATTTGTTGCGAATATTTTAAAGCCTCACATAATGCTTTAAATGCTGTTAAACATTGGTTTTTATTTCTTGCTTCCCACGCAACGCAAAACCATGCATTACCTAATGCCAATTTAATATTTTTAGATACCTGATTACTTAATTGCTTATGGCTAAAGGAAAAATCAAGTAAGGATTGATAGTTTTCAACCACACGCATTTGAATTTTATGCTCATCAACTTTTAAAGAGAAATAGTTTTGCCCTTGTACTCTCCATTTATAAATGGGTCTTCGTAACAATCCACATTGAGCAAATAGAGAGGCTTTTATCGCCCACTCTGGCTCAGGAAGCATTGATTCTTCTCGCATACCTCCAATTTCATTCCATAAAGCACGTGTGAACAAACATTTCTGAAATGATACAGGTACACTAACTAATAAACCTTTATACAGCTGAGAATCAAACAAATAGACATTAGAGTTTGTATCATCAATATTAACTAAATCATATATATTTTGATTTGCTCTATTTAAATCTGATAACTTAGACTCAGCATCATCGCCAAAAGGTTCAAGATCATGAAAAACACAATTTAAACCATAAGATTTGGCTGTATTTAATAAATATTCTAAAGCGGAAGGAATAAGTAAATCATCATCATCTAAAAAATAAATATACTCTCCTGTAGCAGCTGCAACACCAACATTTCTTGCGACAGCAATACCTTTCGATTCTTCATGCCTAATGCCTATAAACTTAATCTCTTTAGATGATAAAAACCTATCGACAGCATTTAAAACATTTTCTTTTGAACCATCATCTACAATAATTAATTCCCAGTGTGCGTAGCTTTGCTCTAAAACACTGAAAATGCTTTCTTTTAATAAACTTTCACGGTTTTTTGTACAAATAACAATAGAAATAACAGCGGTCATTAATAATACCTTATCTTAATAAGCAACAAGCTAAAAAGTTTTTCCAAGCAATTATTGAATACGGCGCCCAATAGATGCTATGTAAACTGCATTTAAATGCTTGCCAATAATTTTTATTTTTTCTATAAAAAAAACAATTTTGATGATAGAAATCTTGAATATTTGAATGTAATTCAGATTTGTATTGTACAAATTTAGAATTATTTAATAAATCTAAATATGCTTTTGGCGCATCATGATGTAATGCTTTACCTGAATTAACTAAACTGCCAGGTCGTTGTCGATAAAACGTAATAACTTCAGGTATAAAGATTAATTGATCTACTTCTTCAGCAATTCGTAACCATAAGTGATCATCTTCAGCCGAAGTAAAGTTTTCATTAAAACCACCTAACTCCTGAACAAGTTCTTTTTTGACTAAAACAGTCCCTGTCCATACTAAAATAGAATGTAAAAAAGCTAATATAGGTCTATTTAGCACAATAGTTTTTTTTGAACTTAAAGCATCAGAAAAGGCTAAACTCCAATCATGATTACTGTTCGCTCTTGAAATTTCAGCATGCTTAATATCTTTATTAAAACAAGCATAATCAGCAGAAATAAATAAAGCATCAGGAAAAACACTTAAACAAGACAACCGACTCTCTAAGGCATCAGATGTCCATAAATCATCACCATCTAAAAATGCAATCCATTCACCTTTAGCGGCAAAAATCCCCGTATTACGCGTACCTGAAGCGCCTTTTTTATGTGTGTTTTTTAAAAAAATAATACGGGAATCAATTTGTTGATAGCGTTTAATAATATTAACCGTATTATCGGTAGAACCATCATCGATGACTAAAACTTCAAAATCAGTAAAGCTCTGCCTTAATATTGAATCTAATGTTTCGGTAAGATAGCTTTGTAAATTAAAAACGGGAACACTAACAACAGGGGAGCCTTGGTTAATCATACTTATTTCTCAATTAAATCATTTAATTCTTTATATAAAAGATCAGCTAGGTGGCTACGAGTGTAATTGATAATCCATTTATCAATTTTAGCTTCATTAATGACTAGCTCCTTTTGAACAAGCTTATTTAAACAATCAGCCAGCCCTTGTAAGTCACCATCTGATATAGAAAAACCAGCCTCTAAGCTATCAACTATAGCACTCGCTTCACCTTGCTCTCCAAAATATAAAATTGGTTTTTTCAAAGACAAATAGTCAAATAGCTTACCCGGTATATAGTCTTTCATGCCTTTACCGGCTAATACTAACAAAGCATCACTTTCACTCATTAAATTTAAAGCTTCAATTTTAGTAACATGACCAATTATTTTAATATTTTTCTGAAACTTAAAATTATTTAATATAGATTCCGCTTGGGCTGATTTATTGCCAATAAATTGCACACGTAACACTTTTTTCAATTGAGGATTACTCTCAAGTAAAACACCTAATGCCGATATAAACTCTTTAGGTAATGAATGATCCCCCAATACTCCAATAAATGACAAAGTAAAATAATTATTTTCAGTATTGCTTACCATACAAGATGCTAAGTCTGATTCATCATAGCCATTAGCAAGCACAATACGTTTATCAATAGCAACATTACCAAAATGTGACTGATGATTTTGTAAGTGACTTTGGGTGGTAAAAATAATTTTATCAGCTTTAGAGCACAAGTACCGCTCAACTATTTGATCAAACTTTGATTTCTCTACCCACTCAAAAGGACATAATGACCATTCATCCCGATAATCAAGAACCAACTTAGCTCGAAAGGTTCTAGCTAAAAAATACCCTGTAATAAAGCTATTAAACTGTGGGCCTGACGCTAAAATCACGCTAGGTACTTCTAAGCCTAATTTTAAGATTGAATTGGCCATTTTTAAACTATTCACCAGCCCACCATCAATACGTGGTGTTAATTTCCAGGAAGGCTTAAGTTCAGAAAGTTTAATACGGTGTAAAACCCTTTTATCTTCTAGCTGGTTCAATAAATATTCACCCGCTTTAATATTGTCAACCCTGTGATCAAAACAAAAAGCATGACATCCCCAGCCATTACTTTTAGCATTTTTTAAAAAAGAAAAAGGCCGAAAAACCCCTCCCCCAGAATTAGGAGGCAAATGAGTAGTAACAACAAATAATCTTTTTTGTTTCTGTGTTGTCTTTGTAACAAAAAAACACGATTTTAAAAAAAGCACTAAAAAACCAAAATAAACTTTAATTGTATCAAGTAACGGAATATGCATAAAAACCTAAAATAAATGACCAAATGACCAAATGAGCACAAAATAACCCCGCTTTAAATTATTCTTTAATACTAATAATTATCGGAGTAAACAACAAGCCATAAAGTTCTTCCAAGAAACCCATGACAAAGGCTTCCAAAACAAAGCAGCAACACTACATTTAAAAGCAGCCCACAAGTATCTTTTTTTTCGATAAAAAAAACAATTCTGATGCATAAAACTTTGTATTTGAGATACAATTTGGGGTTTATACGTTAAAAACAACGGATCACTTAATAACTTCTTATAAGCTGCAGGGGCATCATTAAAAATAGCCTTATCCGAGTTCATTAAGCTCTCAGGACGATGGCGATAATAAGTGACTAAGATAGGTACAAAAACAAAATCTGTCCTTACAACGGCTTGAAGCCATAATAAAATATCCTCAGCAGTTTTTAAACTCTCATCAAAGCCACCTAGCTCTAATAGTAAACTTCTTTTCATCATTACCGAAGAAGTAATAACTAATGATCCCTCTAAAAAGATATCCACGGGCTTTATCATATAAACGTTGCTCCCCGTTTTAACACCAGTAGAGAAATATTTATTCCATGCCATTACTCTTGACGAGGCAGGTAAAACATCTGCTTGGGTAATATCACTAGAAAAACACGTCGAATCCCCAGAAATAAAGCTAATATCAGGGAACTCCAACAAACTATCTAAACGCGCAGTTAGAGCATCAGGCGTCCATATATCATCCCCATCCAAAAAAGCCACCCATTCACCTTTCGCTGCCATAATTCCCGTATTACGAGCACCTGAGGCCCCTTTTTTATGAGTATTACTTAATAACTTAATGCGTGAATCAATCTGACAATATTTCTGAACAATAGCTCCAGTGTTATCAATAGAGTTATCATCAATTACTAACACTTCAAAATTAGTATGTGATTGATTTAATACGGAATTTAAGGTTTCAGAAATAAACCCTTCAAGATTAAAGACAGGGATAATAACACTAACAAAATTCGTATTATTCATCTGAATATTTCCTTGTTAATATTTTTTAAAGGTTAAATAAGTCACATAAAATAAAGAAATAATCCTTTTGAATAAATTAACTTTTGTTTTTTCTAAAGTTTTCAATAATTGTAAAGACGAACGTCCATCTATTATTTCATTTACTGAATCTAACCCTGCAGTATTAACACTATTACTATTAATAAACCTTTCAAAACAAAATTTTATTTCCTCCTGATTTGCTGCATACCATACACCATCAAATTCACGATTATGAATAACATATTTCCCTCTAGCTAATGCTTCAACTACACTTCTAGGAAAGCCATCATGCTCAGTTATTCTTATTAATAGTCCTGTTTTATTCCATACAGGATCCATGTCATCAACCCAACCTAAACTGGTTACGTTGCTGTATTTATTTAATGCATGTTTTGTGTCAGCAATAATAATAAAATTTATATTAGGGTAATCTTTTATCAAATTTTCGATATATATTCGCCCATAAAATTCATATCGAGTATCTGGCAAATAAGCCAGTACTGATTTTCCTTTAACTAAAGGGGTATTTTTTGTTGTAACTCCTGTTACGACCTGCTGTGTTAAAGCACAGTTTATGTTTATAGTTGCTAGTTCTTGAACAAGCCCTATATGTTCACTTGTTAAATTTAAAGCAGTTATATTATTTAATATTTTAGTTGATTTACAGCTTTCAATATCATTTATAGTATATAGAACATCTGATCCTGACCATTTTCTAATCACAGCTCTTCCCATAAGACTAGCTATTGCTAATTGTCTCATTTCATAGCCTGGAATTACTGCATACCATTGACAAATGATAATATTAGAATTTAATACTTCTTTTATCCAATATTTAGTATTTATTTTATTCAGATCTATATAGGTGTAATTTGCTCCAACATTTTTTAAACAATTCGCCCATGTTAGTGTAGGTGCAGTTTTAACTGGTTCCTCACCTATAAATATAATTTTCATAATGTTCTCATGTGCTAATGGATAATTTTTTATCTATCATTATTTTGTTTTCTACTATTAAAAATAATTATAATTTCTTTTGATAAA
>ENA-ORXI01003193-ORXI01003193.1-sediment-metagenome-genome-assembly--contig:-NODE-3193-length-11230-cov-1.771721_pt1 | contig 11230 bp, 11 predicted proteins | sample MGYA00237861_ERZ511468 | MGnify/ENA primary metagenome ERZ511468 (study PRJEB26299, sample SAMN06266213) | sediment metagenome | isolation source: Hudson Canyon methane seep mesocosm | place...
TCTGATTGAAGCAATCTTTCTGATCCGCGCCTACCGGACCACGCTGCCTCGCTTTGGCTCATCCGAGCCAATCAAAACCGAGGACATGGCCTGTGACCGCCGGGTCTCGGCGACCTTCAAGGATGCACCGGGTGGTCAGGTGCTGGGGCCGACCTTTGACTACACCCATCGTTTGCTGGACTTCAAACTTGCAGCTGAAGGCACCGATACCCCTGCCGCTGCAGTGGCCGAACCCCGCACGGAACCAACGCCGCATATCACTGAGTTTCTGAACTCCGAGGGACTGATCCAGACCGAGACACCCTGTGATGAAATACCACCCGATCTGACCCGTGAGCCGATGGAACTGCCGACGAACCGTGAACTGCGGTTGCAGGCCTTGGCGCGTGGTGACGAAGGGTTTGTGCTGGGAATGGCCTATTCCACTCAGCGTGGATACGCCCGCAACCACGCCTTTGTTGGCGAGCTACGCATTGGAACGGTGCCGGTTGAATTGGAGATCCCGGAACTTGGGTTTTCAATCGAGATTGGGGAAATCACCCTGACTGAATGTGAAACCGTTAATCAGTTCACCGGATCTAAAACAGAGCCGCCGCAGTTCACCCGAGGATACGGCTTGGTCTTTGGTCAGTCCGAACGGAAGTCGATTTCGATGGCTCTGGTTGATCGCGCCCTGCGGTGGAAGGAACTGGGAGAAGACAATCTGGGTGCTGCCGCGCAGGACGAGGAATTTGTCTTGTCCCATTGCGACAACATCCAGGCGACCGGCTTTTTGGAGCATATCAAGCTGCCGCACTACGTCGATTTTCAGGCAGAACTTGAACTGGTTCGAAAGCTCCGTCGCGAGGCAAGTGGGGTATTTCAAATGCAGGAGGCTGCCGAATGACGCTAGTCACCTCCGTCACCGCCATCGCTATCGCTATCGCTATCAAAACCACCCCCGTCGGAATGTCCAACAGAACACCAGTCGCCGCCTGGACGGCCCGGATGGGCTTCGCTGCGGCAGGTTGTTCCGTTGTATTCGGTCCATACCCAAAAACCTGCATCATCCTGATGAAGGCTCTTACGACGGCGGTGATTACGGGTCGAGTTCCAGATCACGTATCCAACAATGCCGAGAATGGCGATCACTATAATGGGTTCCAAAAAACCTCTCCATCAAAAAGTGCTCAAATCTATGTCTGATTACAACTTTGCATATCTTGACGAGCAGACCAAGCGGATGATCCGACGGGCCATCCTGAAGGGGCTTGCCATTCCCGGCTACCAGGTGCCGTTTGCCAGCCGCGAAATGCCGATGCCCTATGGCTGGGGCACCGGTGGCGTCCAGGTTTCTGCCGCGACTTTAACCCCGGATGACACTCTAAAAGTGATCGACCAAGGGGCAGATGACACCACCAACGCGGTGTCGATCCGCAAGTTCTTTGAGGTGACAGCAGGGGTTGCCACCACCGAAGACACCACACAGGCCAGCATCATCCAGACCCGCCATCGCATCCCCGAGGCCGACCTGCGCGAGGATCAGATCCTAGTCTATCAGGTGCCAATCCCGGAACCGCTGCGTTTTTTGGAACCACGCGAGACGGAAACCCGCAAAATGCACAGCTTGGAAGAATACGGGCTGATGCACGTGAAGCTGTACGAAGACATTAGTCAGCACGGTGCCATCGCCACCTCTTATGCCTATCCTGTCAAAGTCGAAGGACGCTATGTCATGGATCCTTCACCTATTCCAAAATTCGACAACCCCAAATTGGAAATGGCTGCCATCCAACTGTTTGGCGCTGGTCGTGAACAGCGGATTTATGCGCTGCCACCCTACACAAAGGTCGTAAGCCTCGACTTTGAAGACTACCCCTTTGTCGCCACCAAGGCCGATCACGTCTGTGACATGTGCGATGCCTCCGACAGCTATTTGGACGAAGTCATCCTGGATGATCAGGGCAACCGGATGTTTGTCTGCTCTGACACGGATTATTGCACAGGCCGTCAGCAAGCTGGCCATGTCGGCGCCCTTGGCACCACAAATGCGGAGGACGCAGCATGACCCCGTTATTACAGGTCAATGATATCGCCAAATTCTATGGCAGTCACGTCGGATGCAAGGGGGTGAGCTTTGATCTATTCCCCGGTGAAGTCATGGGCATCGTTGGCGAAAGTGGCTCGGGTAAATCGACCCTGCTGAGCTGTCTTGCTGGTCATCTTGAGCCCGACGAAGGTCAGGTCCAGTTTGATACCCGCGCCGATGGGTTGAAAGACACCATAAAGATGTCAGAGCCCGAACGTCGGATGCTGGGGCGGACGGATTGGGCCTTTGTGCACCAACATGCGCGCGACGGATTGCGGATGAACATCAGTGCCGGCGGCAATGTAGGTGAACGGCTGATGGCTGTAGGGGAGCGGCATTACGGCGACATCCGTGCCAAAGCGGTTGACTGGCTGGACCGGGTCGAGATCAGTGAAGACCGGGTTGATGACCGGCCTACGACGTTTTCGGGTGGCATGCAGCAACGTCTGCAAATTGCCCGCAATCTGGTGACCGGTCCACGGCTGGTGTTCATGGATGAACCCACCGGTGGGCTAGACGTCAGTGTGCAGGCACGACTGTTGGATCTGCTGCGAAATCTGGTCCGTGAAATGGGGCTAAGCGCCATCATTGTGACCCATGACTTGGCAGTTGTTCGTCTGTTGGCGGACCGGTTGATGGTGATGAAGGGCGGCCACGTCGTTGAAGCAGGCCTGACCGATCAGGTGCTCGATGATCCACAGCACGCCTATACCCAACTCCTCGTATCTTCAGTCTTGCAGGTGTAACGCCATGATCCGTATCGAAAACGTCTCAAAATCATTCACTCTCCACAATCAGGGCGCGGCAGTAATTCCGGTCATGCATGGGGCCTCTTTGTCTGTGGCCGCTGGGGAATGTGTTGCCCTGACAGGGGCGTCGGGAGCCGGAAAATCCACGCTTATGCGGATGATCTACGGCAACTATCTGGTTGATGATGGCGAAATCCAGATTGGTGACACCGATGTCGCAACCGCGCAGCCGCGCGAAATATTGCAACTGCGTCATGACACTTTGGGCTATGTCAGTCAGTTCCTTCGCGTGGTGCCCCGTGTTCCTGCGCTCGAGATTGTCGCCGGTCCATTGTTGGCGGTTGGCACCCCACAGGAACAGGCGATTGAGCGCGCCCGTCACTTGTTGCAGCGGTTGAACATTCCCGAACGCCTGTGGTCGCTAAGCCCAACAACCTTTTCCGGCGGCGAGCAGCAACGGGTGAACATTGCCCGTGGGTTTGCCCATATCTATCCGGCGATGTTGCTGGACGAGCCGACCGCCAGTCTGGATGTGCAAAACCGTGAAACGGTGTTGCAACTGATCGAAGAAGCCAAAGCGCGCGGCGCGGCCATCATTGGTATTTTCCACGACGAGGCGGCGCGCAAGCGGGTCTGTGAACGGGAAATAGATGTCACTCAGTTCACTCCGGGAATGAACTGATGGGTGGTCGATTTATTGCCATTGTTGGCCCCTCAGGCGTGGGAAAGGACAGCGTCATGCGGGCGCTGTCAAAATTAGACAATCGCTTTGTCCTTGCCCGTCGTGTCATCACCCGGCCAAGTGATGCGGGTGGCGAGGCTTTTGACGGTATATCCGAGGGCGGGTTTTCTGCCAGACAGGCCAATGGTGATTTTGCCCTAAGCTGGCCCGCGCATGGGTTGCGCTATGGCATCCCGTCCACGGTTGATACCCAACTGGCGCAGGGCAGGGATGTGCTGGCGAACCTGTCGCGTGCTGTGTTGAAACAGGCGCGCGACAGGTTCGATCGTTTTGAAGTCATTTTTCTGATCGCCAATCAGTCTGCTTTGGCCGCCCGACTACAGGCACGGGGCCGCGAGAGCGAGGCCGAGATCACACGCCGTTTGCAGCGCGCCAATTTTGAAATCCCCAAAGAGATTGACGCTAAGTCTGTCGATAACAGCGGGCCGATTGAGCAAACCGTGGCCGCAATCGCGGCTCACCTTCACCCTGTCAAAGCATAGCGATGGATCTGCTGAAACATACCCTCACGATCCTGTCCAACAAGGGTGATCGCGTCGATGACCATGGGTCTGGGAAGGATCGGTGCAACCATCGGGGTCAAAGCACTCATGAGCGCCTTGCCCTCGCGTGCCCCCAAGCGCCCGCTAAGGGTCAGGTGAAAGTGAAAATCCCCAAATATATATGGGTATCCCCAGTCAAGCAGCTGCTGGTCTTGGCGTTTGGTCAGATTGCTTTGCCTGCGGCGCACAATGTCGGCCTTGGTCAACGGTGCGCGAAAACTGTCGAATGCCCGCACGATGTTACTAGCCAAAGCCAGCAAGTCCACGACATCTCCGTCGGGGTGCAGAGCAACAAACCCATGTTCATGGCGCAGTGCCAGCCTTGCCAAAGCCACAGGTCTCTGCGCCTTCGCAAAACTCTCAACTTCCGCGCCCAACTCCTCAACTGTGGCGCCTTTTATCAGGTGAAATGGCGCCTTGAGTGTGCCGTGAATTCCATATTTGCGCGGTGTTTTTGTTGTCTTCGAAACATCGACGCCCTCAATCTTGAGATGGGCCACGGCCTCTCCCTTGGCACTATCCCAACCCAACCACTCAGCGCCAAAACGCGCCAAGTCACCAGCCGGTGGCGTGTAAAAAACAGCATATCGTTCAAACATCTGAGCTCCCCTGCAGTTGCCCTGAACTGCCAAGATTGCGTGACACTGACATGACACAAGACATTATTTTCGCCAATGCACGAATGATCCTGGAAACCGAAGTGATCCACGGCTCGCTCAGAATGAAAGACGGGATAATTACCGACATTGATGCCCACGGTCCACGCCCAGACGGCGCCATTGATGTCGACGGCGATTTTCTGGCGCCCGGATTGGTTGAGTTGCATACCGACAACCTGGAACGGCATCTGTCGCCACGCCCCAAAGTGGGCTGGCCACACCGCGCCGCCATAATCGCGCATGACCGTGAGTTGGCCGGAACTGGTATCACCACGGTGTTTGATGCTCTGCGCGTCGGTTCAGTTGTTTCGGAAAAGGAACGGAACCATACGAAGTATGCCCGATCACTGGCTAATGAATTGCTGGATATTCGGGCTGCTGGCCTGCTTCGCATCAGCCACCACATCCACCTGAGGGCCGAGGTTTGCTCGGAAACGCTGATCGAAGAATTGGATGAGTTTGGTCCAGAAGACCGGGTTGGTATTGTGTCGATGATGGATCACACGCCCGGTCAACGACAGTTCACTGATATCCAGAAATACAAAGACTATGTCTGTGGAAAACACGGGTTAACCTCTGCCGCATTTGATGAACACGTCACTTTTCTGTACGGGTTGCAAGCCACGCTCGGCGCCAAACATGAGGCTGCAACAGTGGCCGCTGCCAACCGATTTGGTGCCAAACTGGCGAGCCATGATGATTCAACTGCGCAACAGGTCCAGGCCAGCGATGGCCACGGGGCAACTCTTGCTGAGTTCCCAACAACAGTGGAAGCTGCCGAAGAATGCCACACCCGCGGCATTGCCAACATCATGGGCGCTCCAAACGTTATTCGTGGCGGATCACATTCCGGAAATATTTCGGCACTTGAACTGGCGCGACGCGACCGCCTGGACATTCTGTCGTCAGATTATGTGCCCGCAGGTCTGCTCATGGCGGCTGTACAGCTGGGTGAATTATGGGGCGATATGGCCCGCGCCCTGGCCACAGTGACATGTAATCCTGCCCATGCAGTAGCGTTAGATGATCGTGGCACATTGGCAGTTGGGCAACGGGCTGACGTTATCCAGTTTGCAGTCTCGGAACATACACCTACCCTGAAAAGCAGCTGGAGCGGCGGAGTTCGGGTCTCATAACGGACAATCGCGGCATGATCATGTGACAGCCCCAGTTATTTCGTCAATCGAACGGTCTGCCCGGGAGTGAACTCCCCCGGGCCAGGAGTGGCGATCAGATGTCAAACACGATCCCTTGGGCCAGAGGCAGCTCGCGGGAGTAGTTCACCGTGCTAGTCTGGCGGCGCATATAGGATTTCCATGCATCAGAGCCGCTTTCACGACCGCCGCCTGTTTCCTTTTCGCCACCAAAGGCACCGCCGATTTCAGCACCTGAGGGGCCGATGTTGACGTTGGCAATGCCACAGTCCGATCCAACCGCTGACAGGAACTCTTCTGTTTCGCGCGCATCTGTAGAGAAGATGCACGACGACAGGCCCTGGGGGACAGCATTTTGCAATGCGATGGCGTCGTCCAGATCAGAGTATTTCACAGCGTACAGAATTGGAGCAAAGGTTTCGGTGTGCATGATTGCAGATTGCGTGGGCATCTCAACAATCGCAGGCGACACATAGGCCGCATCGGGGTAGTCGCCAGTCAGGGTCTGGCCACCACCGTGAACGGTGCCGCCTTCAACCTTGGCCTGCTCCAGCGCTTTGTCCATTTGGTTCATCGAGCCCTGGTCGATCAACGGACCAACCAGAGTTGTGGGCGCCAGTGGGCTGCCGACCTTCAGGCCAGCATATACTTTGATCAGGCGTGGCATCAATTCGTCGTAGATGTCTTCGTGCACAACCAAGCGGCGCAACGAGGTGCAACGCTGGCCGGCGGTGCCCACAGCCGAGAACACGATGGCGCGCAGGGCCATGTCGAGATCAGCAGAAGGCGCGACGATCATCGCGTTGTTGCCGCCCAGTTCCAGAATGGTTTTGCCAAGACGTTTGGACATGTCGGCGGCTACGGCCTTTCCCATTGGCACCGATCCGGTGGCCGAGATGATGGCGACATCATTGGAGGCTGTCAGAGCTTGCCCAACGTCACGCTCACCGATCAACGATTGGATCAGGCCCTCTGGTGCGTCCGAGCCGAATTTGGCCATGGCGCGGTCGCAGATTTTTTGGACCGCCAATTGGGTCAAAGGTGTTTTCTCGGATGGCTTGGCGATAACCGGATCACCACAAACCAGAGCCAGGGCAGCGTTCCAGCACCATGGGGCGACGGGGAAGTTGAAGGCGGTGATGATGCCGCAGATGCCGTTTGGGTGCCAAGTTTCACGCATGGTGTGGCCTGGACGCTCAGACGCGATGGTCAGACCATAGAGCTGACGCGACAGGCCCACTGCGAAGTCACAAATGTCGATCATTTCCTGAACTTCGCCCAGACCTTCTTGATAGATCTTGCCGCATTCCAGGGTCACCAAACGACCAAGGTTTTCTTTTTCTGCGCGCAGTTCTTCGCCCAGCAGGCGAACCAGCTCACCGCGGCGTGGGGCAGGGACCTTGCGCCAGGCTTTGAAGGCTTCGACGCCTTTGGCGATCATTGCGTCGGCATCTTCAACAGAATGGACGTGAACGTTTGCGATGACGCTGCCGTCAACCGGTGTGGTCACGGCCAGTGCGCCGCCAGTTGTTTCATCTGTGCTGAGCTGACAGGCGGCGATGATGTCCTGATGGCTTGGGGTGATTGTGTCTTGTACGGTCATTGTTCGTACCCTTTTTTGTTATTTTGGTGTGGCCTACCGCGCGGTTAGGCTGCGGCTGCCAAAAGAAGTGGTTTGATTTTGCGCAGACCGTTCAGAACGGTGTCTGCCAAATGGTCAATCTCGGCCTGTGTCATCGGCGTGGACAAAAGGCCCGAACAGGTCTCGATCATGATCAGCCCATTGTCGAACATGTGATCCAGAAGCCCGCTGATGCAGGCCTGTTCTTGCGGGCCGACAAAGGCGTTGCGGTAGGTTGTTGGTGCCTGTTCTTTCATGTGGATGCGGAACATCGATCCGCGCCCAGTGACACAGGCAGGGACATCTGCAATGCGAATGGCCTCTGACAGGGCAGACCGGGCAGTGTCGGCCAGCGCATTCAGCGCAGCCACTGCGGGCTGGTCGAACATCTGCATCGCCTCTGAACCGGCGGTCATGGTGATGGGGTTGGCGTTGAACGTGCCGTAGTGCGGAAAGGCCGCCGGGCCCTGTGTTGGGTCCATCACGTCCATGACTTCGGCACGACCAGCAATGGCGCCCACCGGGAAGCCGCCACCGATCATCTTGCCCATCGCAGTGAGGTCGGGTTTGATGTTGTAGTCCGCCTGTGTGCCGCCAAAATTGGTGCGGAAGGTGATCACTTCGTCGATGATCATCAGCGCGCCGTTGACCGTTGCCCAGTTGCGCAAGGCCTCGACAAAGGCGGGCAGGGCAGGGATGACACCGATGCGGTGGGGCAGCAGGTCAATTAGGACGCCCGCGATGTCTGCCTTATGGGCGTCCAGAATGGCAATGGCGCGTTCTGCATCGTTGAACGGGATGACAACCACATCATCCAGCGCGGATTGCGGTGTGCCCTTGGCAACCGGCACACTGTTGGGCGCGTCGACGTCGCCCCAGCTGGCGGGCTTGGCGGTCTGGCTGACCTCGGCATAGTCATAAAGCCCGTGGTAGGACCCTTCCACCTTGGCGATTTTGGCGCGCCCGGTATAGGCGCGGGCCGCCTTGATGCAGCTCATCACCGCCTCGGTGCCGGAATTCACAAAGCGAATTTTTTCAAAATTCGGGCTGCGGGCCACCATCTGTTCAGCATAGTTGACCTCAATTTCGGTCCCAAGCGTAAAGGCGGAGCCATTGGCCAGTTGCGCGTTCACCGCCTGCACAATGCGCGGGTGGGCGTGGCCGTGGATCAGCGAGGCGACGTTATTGGCAAAATCGATGCGCTTGACGCCTTCGATGTCGGTGACAAAGCAGCCTTTGCCCTTGGCGGCGTAGATCGGATGCGGTTTGCGCAGTATTGTGTTGCGGCTACAGCCACCGGGCATGACCTGCTTGGCGCGGTCATACAATGCGGCGCTTTTCGATTGTTCAGACATGTTCAGCCCTCTGGCACCGATTTATCCAAGTGTTCCAGTTTGCCTGCTACACCGTCCCATTTGGCTGCATCGGGCAGTGGGTCTTTCTGGTCCGTGATTTGCGGCCAGATCTGTGCCAGCTCCTCGTTCAGGGCGAGGAAATGCTTTTTGTCCTCGGGCAGGTCGTCTTCGTTGAAGATTGCATTGGCCGGGCAGGCATCAACGCAATCATCGCAGTCGATGCACTCATCCGGGTGAATCACCAGAAAGTTGGGGCCCTCGTAAAAGCACTCTACGGGGCAGACATCGACGCAATCGGTGTATTTGCATTGAATACAATTGTCAGTGACAACATAGGTCATAGGGCAAACCTTGAATGGGATTGCGCCTACCCGAGGGTAGGCGCGACAGGGTTACTCGGCTGCGAGGGCTGAGAGGGGCTGGATATCGTACATGGCATAAAGCTCTGCCTCATCCATGATCACGCGGTCGTCATAGCCGCTGAACCAGATCGCTTCTTCGTTGCGACCTACGATGGTGACTTTGCAGCGATCAGGTGCATCCGCAGCCGAACGCAGCAGCTTGAAAATCACCACACCGTTTTCGCCACCTTTGACACCTGGGAAGGGCGTGTTGGTGACTGCGGCGACTTCGGTTTTGCCCTTGTAGTGGGTGATCGACAGGCGCGCGTGGGCCTCGACCCCGGACAGGCCTTTTTGCGACTCGTTCAGGATGTGCCAAGCCTTTTCGATCGGCACGTTGAACGCCTTGTGGCCAACAATGTCGCGACCGCAGAAGAAGTAGTGGTTTTCAACGCCGTTGCGCTTTAGCTCGCGCTGCATGATGCGCAGCGCGTCGCTGTCATCGTTGATGCCTGAGATAATGGGCGATTGGTTGTCGATGTTGATCCAGGAGCGGCGGGCAAACTCTTTGACCGAAGCGCGGGTAGCGGGGATCCATTCCAGACCACCCTGGGGGTGTTCGATGTAGTTGCCATCGGGGTCTTTGGCCAGGAATTCGTCCGGGTGGTTAAAGTGAACCATCATCCGCAGGTTTGTTTGCGGATAGGCCACGTGGAAGGCATCCAGCATGGCAAAGAACGTCTCGTCAAAGCGCTCAGGATAAAAAGCCAGTTCCTTGGTGCCGATGCGGATGCTTTCAATCCCGGCCTCGGACAGCGCCGCCAACCACTGGGCGATGTTCTTGTTGCCCAGAACCATCGGGTCACCGCCGGACATCAAGATCTCGCGCAGGCGCTCGCGGTTGGTTTCCGGGTGACGGCCACCGTTTTCATCGACCAGTCGGTTATGCTCAACTACATAGTCAACGATGTCTTTGATCTTGGCCAGACCTTTGGCGGCAACTGTGCCGTCTTCACGGGTGATTTCTTTCTTGGCAATCAGCTCTTCGCGGTAGCAGAACCGGCAGTGTGCAGAGCAGGTCGAAGCCACATAAATCAGGCCAAGCTCATACTTGTGGATCAAGCCTTCGACCGGGCTGTAAGACATCTGCTTGCCGGGATCTTCGGCACCATCAAGGTCGTAGGTTTCTTTTGGGCTGGCCTTGACCAGGGTTTGTATAGGCTTTGATTTCAGCGCCTGTTCAAAATAGTGCCGGGTGATTTTTACCGGCATACGGGCTTGAAGATCACGATCTGTTCCGTCCAGTTCCATGATCGCGTTGAGTTCGTCTTTGGAGTAGAAGCCCTGCATGTCCTGAGGAACGGTGCCTTCGACAAATTTTTTCAATCCGGTGATGATATCACGGTCATATTTTCCGTTTGCCACCGTTACGAGAAAGGCCATTTCGGTTTCGGACGGGAGATATTTTTCCTTAGGTGCCATGTTCGGTTCCTCATGGAGCAGTAGAGCGAGTGTTTAAGTTTGTGAAATTGATCGCTGATGTTGACCCATGTGACAAACCATGGTTATTCATCAATGCATTCACAAAACTCATGTGATCACCGTATTATCCGTCAGGATACTCACGTAAAAAGGCCCCAATTCCCGGCTAAAGAGGTCCCTGTGCCCACCACTCCCCGTCGGATCCTGCCCTCTCATTCTGTACTGCGCAGTTTTGAAGCTGCAGCCAGACATTGCAGTTTCACGTTGGCGGCCGAAGAGCTGCACCTGACGCAAAGCGCAATTAGCCGACAGGTTAAGGAACTGGAGCAGACCGTCGGTACGGCGTTGTTTCGTCGGGTCGGCCGTCGTGTTGTGCTGACCCAGGCCGGAGAAAGCCTGGCTAAGGAAATCACCATTGATCTGGAGAACATCCGTCGCACAATGATGCGGGCCATTGCTGGTGGAGCTAAAGGAACCGCGCTACGCGTTGCTTGTCTGCCTGCCTTTGCCAGCCGGT
>ENA-ORXI01003196-ORXI01003196.1-sediment-metagenome-genome-assembly--contig:-NODE-3196-length-11226-cov-2.827428_pt1 | contig 11226 bp, 10 predicted proteins | sample MGYA00237861_ERZ511468 | MGnify/ENA primary metagenome ERZ511468 (study PRJEB26299, sample SAMN06266213) | sediment metagenome | isolation source: Hudson Canyon methane seep mesocosm | place...
ATTGAACCAGGTGGACAGATGACAACAACAACTGATGTTGAAAACTACCCTGGTTTTGCTGATGTAATTCAAGGTCCATGGTTAATGGAACAAATGAAAGAACAAGCTAAAGCAGTAGGTACTGAGATGATCGAGGATCATATCGCCTCAGTAAATTTAAAATCTAAACCGTTTGAAGCGATTGGAGATAACGGACAAAAATATACTGCAGATTCAATAATTATTTCTACTGGAGCTCAAGCAAGATGGTTAAATCTAAAATCTGAACAAGAGTTTAGAGGTTTTGGTGTTTCTGCTTGTGCTACATGTGATGGATTTTTCTTTAAAGAAAAAGAAGTCGCTGTTGTTGGTGGTGGAAACGCAGCTGTTGAAGAAGCTATGTTTCTTACAAAGTTTGCCTCAAAAGTTAAATTAATTCACAGAAGAGATAGCCTTAGAGCTGAAAAACTACTCCAAAGTAAACTAATGGCTAATAAAAAAATAGAAATTATTTGGGATAGTGTGCTTGAAGAAGTTTTGGGTAATAAAGATCCAAAAAATGTAAAAGCTATTAAAATTAAAAATGTAAAAACTAACAAAGTAGAAGAATTAAAAATAGATGGTCTTTTCATTGCCATTGGTCATGATCCTGCAACGTCACTATTTAAAGAACAATTAGAGATGGATAAAGAAGGTTATTTAATTACGAAACCAGATTCTACAGAAACTAATATACCAGGTGTTTATGCTGCAGGAGATGTTAAAGACAAAATATTTAGACAGGCTGTGACTGCGGCTGGAATGGGTTGTATGGCGGCCCTTGAGGCTGAGAAATTTTTATCTCACTAAAATTAACTTAAACTCTCACAAAAAGATTTTATTCTACCCATGGCTATTTTCAAATTTTCCATTGAAGTTGCGTAAGAAATTCTAAAATAACCATTTAAACCAAAAGCAGAACCTTGAACAACTGCTACATTTGCTTTTTCAAGTAACTTTTCAACGAATTCAGAGTCAGTTTTCAACTTTGTTTTTTTGTTTAATAATTTTTTACAGCTTGGAAATACATAAAAAGCTCCATTAGGTTTTAAACAACTAATACCTTTTATATTATTTAAACTATTAACTACAAAATCTCTTCTTTCTTTAAAAGCATCTGCCCTTTCTTTTATAAAATCTTGGGTACCATTTAATGCCTCTACTGCTGCTGCTTGACTAATAGATGAAGGATTTGAAGTTGATTGAGATTGAATTTTTCCAATAGCTTTGATTATATCTTTTGGGCCGGCAGCATAACCTATTCTCCACCCAGTCATTGCATAAGATTTACTTACCCCGTTCATTGTTAGAGTTCTTTCTTTCAGTTTAGAAACTTGGGCAATAGTGAAAAAATTAAAATTATCATAAGTAATGTGTTCATAAATGTCATCACTCAAAATATGTACTTTTTTATTTTTTATTAAAACTTTAGATAAATTTTCTATCTCATCTTTCGTGTAACCAGAACCAGTTGGATTTGATGGAGAATTAAGTATCAACCATTTTGTTTTTTTTGTTATAGCTTTTTTTAATTTTTTTGGAGTTAATTTAAAACCATCGTCTTCACTGCATTTTACTATTTTTGGTTTACCGCCAGCTAACAAAACCATATCAGGATATGAAACCCAAAAAGGAGCTGGAATTATTACTTCATCACCTTTGTTTAAAGTGGCCATAAATGCATTATAGAGAACTTGTTTTCCACCCGTTCCAACTGTTATTTGATCAGTTGAGTATTTTAAATTATTTTCTCTTTCAAATTTTTCTACAATTGCTTTTTTTAAAGCAGGAGTTCCATCAACAGCTGTGTATTTAGTGTCACCATCTTTAATAGCTTTTATAGCAGCATCTTTAATGTTGTCTGGTGTATCAAAATCTGGTTCACCAGCTCCTAATCCAATTACATCTTTGCCAGCAGCTCTTAATTCTCTTGCTTTTTGAGTAACCGCAATTGTTGGAGATGGTTTTATACGTTTTAAACTGTCAGATATTATGCTCATTGAAATATATTATTATTCTACTAGTTTTATAGATAATGCAAAATACTTATCAAGATTTAATTACAGAAATCCAAAGTAAAAACCCTGAAATTTCTCCTAAACTTGAGGGTGGTAAAAAATTTAAATTTGTAACTGATTTTAAGCCAGCTGGAGATCAGCCAGAAGCAATAAAAAAACTAATAGCTGGTGCAAATAAAAAAGAGTTAAATCAAGTTCTGCTTGGTGTAACTGGTTCTGGAAAAACATTCACAATGGCTAAAGTTATAGAACAAACTAATAGACCAGCCTTAATTCTTGCTCCAAATAAAACTCTTGCGGCCCAGCTTTATGGTGAGATGAAATCTTTTTTTCCAGAAAATGCAGTGGAATATTTTGTTTCGTATTATGATTACTACACACCAGAAGCTTATGTACCAAGATCAGATACCTATATCGAAAAAGAAGCTTCAATAAATGAACAAATAGATCGAATGCGTCACTCAGCTACTAGATCACTTTTAGAAAGAGATGATGTGATTATTGTTGCGAGCGTCTCTTGCATCTATGGATTAGGTTCTGTTGAAGCTTATAGCAAAATGACCTTAAGTCTAAAAAAAAATTATGAATATAATCGCGAACAATTAATAAAATCTTTAGTTAATTTGCAATATAAAAGAAATGATCAAAATTTTTATAGAGGCACTTTTAGAGCAAGGGGAGAATATCTTGAAATTTTTCCATCACATTTAGAAGACCGAGCATGGAGGTTAAATTTATTTGGAAATAAATTAGAAAAAATTGAAGAATTTGATCCTCTCACTGGTGATTTAATAAAAGAACTAAATGTAATAAAAGTTTACGCAAATAGTCATTACATCACTCCTAAGCCAACTATTGAACAAGCAATAATAAAAATAAAAAAAGAATTAGAAGTGACACTTAAAAAACATCGAGAAGAAAATAAATTACTTGAAGCACAAAGATTAGAAGAAAGAACTAAGTTTGATCTAGAAATGATAGAGGCAACAGGCTCATGTGCAGGTATTGAAAATTATTCACGTTTTTTATCAGGCAGAAAACCAGGAGAGCCGCCTCCTACTCTTTTTGAATATTTTCCTGATAATACTCTTATTTTTGTAGATGAATGTCATGTAACAGTTCCTCAATTAAACGGCATGTACAAAGGAGATAGATCAAGAAAAAGCACACTTGCAGAATATGGTTTTAGATTACCCTCTTGTATGGATAACAGACCTTTAAAATTTCAAGAATGGGATGCTATGAGAACACAAACAGTTTTTGTTTCTGCAACACCTGGGCCATGGGAATTAGAACAAGTAAAAGGAAAGTTTATAGAACAAGTCATAAGACCTACTGGTTTAATTGATCCACCTGTAGAGGTAAAGCCTGCCAAAAATCAAGTTGATGATCTAATGCACGAATGTAGAAAAACAATAAATAAGAATTATAGAGTTCTTGTAACTACGCTAACCAAAAAAATGGCTGAAGATTTAACTGAATATCTTCATGAAAATGGCATTAAGGTTCGTTACATGCACTCTGATATAGATACTCTTGAAAGAATAGAAATAATGAGAGACCTAAGACTTGGAGTTTTTGATGTCTTGGTTGGAATAAACCTGTTAAGAGAAGGTCTTGATATTCCAGAATGTGCTTTAGTAGGCATCTTAGATGCAGATAAAGAAGGTTTTTTGAGATCAGCAACTTCATTAATTCAAACAATAGGAAGAGCCGCAAGAAATTTGGATGGCAAGGTTATTCTTTATGCCGATAAAGAAACTAAAAGCATTAAAAAAGCAATTCTAGAAACTGATAGAAGAAGATCTATACAGTTAGCTTATAACAAAAAATATAAAATTGATGCTACGACAATTAAAAAAGAAATAGGAGATGTATTAAAAAGTGTTTATGAAAAGGATTATGTCAGAGTAGGGAGTGGCAATAATGTTGGGGGAAATTTAAAAAAACACTTAAAAGCGCTTAATAAAAGAATGAAAGAAGCTGCAACCAACTTAGAGTTTGAAGAAGCAGCAAAAATTAGAGATGAAATAAGAAAACTAGAGGCTTCAGAATTAGAAATTGTATTAAATCCAAAAGTAAAACAATATAGTCTAAATAACAAAATATATCCCAAAGGAAGATCTACAATGGGATTACCAGGAACCCGGGCTCAAAAAGGTAAAAAAAAATGGAAGCAAATAAAATAATTATTACAGGAGGGGCTGCTAGGATTGGTGCAGCTATTGCAAAAAATCTTTCTGGTCCAGGCGTTGAAATTGTTATTCATTACAATAAATCTAAAGTTGACGCTGAAAAACTTAAAAAAAATTTAGCTGAAAATGGCACAAAAACCTATTTAGTTAAGGGCGACTTAAGCAAACAAAAAGATCTAAAAAAAATAATTCAATTTTCTAAAAGAAAATTAAAATATTTTGATTGCTTAATAAATAATGCCTCATTATTTGAAAATGATAATCTTTTAAATTTCACAACAAAAAGCTGGGATATGCATTTAAATACAAATTTAAAAGCTCCTGCTTATCTTTCAAAGGAATTTTCAAAAAACATTGGAAAAAGTAAAAATGCTAATATTATAAATATTATTGATCAAAGAGTATTCAAGCTTACACCCTTTTTCTTTTCTTACACATTAAGCAAAACTGGATTGTTCACACTAACAAAAACTAGTGCCATGACCTTAGCTCCAAGAATTAGAGTAAATGGAATAGCTCCCGGACCTACATTAAAAAATAAACGACAAACTAAAGAACATTTTAAAAAACAATATTTATCTACACCTTTGAGAAGGCAAGTTGATGTAAAACAAATATGCTCAAGTATTAAATTTTTTATTAAAAACAGATCAATTACAGGACAAATAGTGGCTGTTGATAGTGGTCAAAATTTAAATTGGCAAACACCTGATATAATAGGTTTAAAAGAATGAAAAAAAATAATCTTAAAATTGTTAAAATAGATAAAAATAAAAGTTTATTCAATTATGAAAAAAAAATTCTTATAAAAGATTTAACTTTAGATCTAAAACTTGGATATTACGATTTTGAAAAAGAAAAAAAACAAAAAGTAAAATTTAGTCTTGAAGTTGATTATGAAGATAAAAAACCAACAAGCGACAAGGATATCAAATCAATAGTTAATTATGATAAAATTGTAAAATTAATTACAAAATTAGTAAAAAATAGACATTATAATTTTTTAGAAACTTTAGCCGAAGATGTTTTTGATGAATTATTTAAAGATAAAAGAATTGATAAAATTGTACTTCAAATAGAAAAACTAGAAATTTTAAAACAATGTACTTCTGTTGGTATTCAAATTTCTAAAAAAAGAAGCCATGAAAAGCTCTGATCTTGGAAAAGAAGTAATTAGAAAAGAACTTTCGTTAATTCCCAAAAGCCCTGGTATTTACAGGATGTTAAATCACAAAGGAGATGTTTTATATATAGGTAAAGCAAAAAACTTACCCAATAGGCTTAAAAGTTACGTATCTGAAAAAAATCACATAATAAGAACTGAAAGAATGTTGTCTCAAACTTTTAAAATTGAGATTACAACAACTGCAAATGAAAGTGAGGCATTACTCTTAGAGGCTAACTTAATAAAAAAATTTAAACCTAAATTCAACATTTTGCTTAAAGATGACAAATCTTTTCCATTTATTTTTATAGGAAATAAAGATCAATGGCCACAAGTCACTAAACATAGAGGAAAAAAAGATAAAGATGGTTTTTATTTTGGTCCATTTGCGTCTGCTGGATCTGCAAATTGGACTATAAAAATGCTTCAAAAGATTTTTTTACTAAGAGTGTGTGACGATACAACTTTCAAAAATAGAAAAAGACCATGCATTTTATATCAAATAAAAAGATGTTCTGGACCTTGTGTTAGTTACGTTGATAATAAAGATTATAAAAATTCTGTTGATGATGCTATCAAATTTGTTTCTGGAAAGTCTCGTGAAATTCAAAAAGATTTGTCAAAACAAATGGAAGAAGCCAGTGAAAAACTAGACTTTGAAAAAGCTTCAATATTAAGAGATAAAATTAAATCTTTAAATATAATTCAATCTTCTCAAAGAATTAATGAAGCCAATCTAGTAGAAGCAGACGTGATTGCAGCTTACAAAGAGTCTGGCAAAACTTGTATTCAAATATTTTTCTATAGATCTAAACAAAATTGGGGAAATCAATCTTATTTTCCAAAACACGATCCTGATCAAAATATTTCTGAAATAATGTCTTCTTTTATAATGCAATTTTATGAAAATAAAAATGTGCCTAAATTAATAATATTAAACCTTGATATTAAAGATAAAAAATTAATTGAACAAACTTTAAGCACAAAAGATAAAAAAAATATTTCTATTACGATTGCAAAAAAAGGAGCAAAAGCAAAAGTTGTTTTTCTTGCAGAAAAAAACGCAAAAGAATCTTTAAATAGAAAACTATATGAAACCAATAATAATAAGAACTTATTTGAAGGAATATCTAAAAAATTCAATTTAAAAAATAATATTAGTTTAGTAGAAGTTTACGATAACAGCCATATCCAAGGAACTAGTAGTGTTGGTGCTATGGTTACTTTTGGAGATGAGGGTTTTATCAAAAAAAGATATAGAAAATTTGATATTAAAACTAAAAACTCTGAACAAGATGATTATGCCATGTTGAGAGAGGTTTTAAATAGAAGATTTAAACGAGCAATACTTAAAAAAGAAAATTATTTAACTTTTCCTGATTTATTACTTATCGATGGAGGAAAAGGTCAATATTCTACTACAAGAGAAGTTCTTAATGAGTTAGGTCTATATGATATTCCCATAATAGCTATAGCTAAAGGTAAGTTAAGAAATAGTGGAAATGAAACATTTTTTTATAATGGAAAAATATTTAAATTTGAAAAAAATGATCCCACATTATTCTTTTTACAAAGATTAAGGGATGAAGCACATAGATTTGCAATAAATGCTCATAGAACAAAAAGACAAAAAGGCATTCGAAGATCATTATTGGATCAAGTAAATGGAATAGGTTCCATTAGAAAAAGAGCTCTATTAAACCATTTTGGTTCAGCAAAAGCAGTGGAATCTGCAAGTTTTGATGAAATAAAATCTGTTGAAGGAGTAGAGGAAAAAGTAGCAAAAAAAATATATAATTTCTTTCACGAATGAAAATAAAAATCCCAAATTACTTAACAATTGGTAGAATTATAATTGTTCCTATTTTTGTATTTTCGTTTTATCTACCAGGATTTTATGGAGATGTAATTCCTTTTGCTTTATTTATTGTAGCTTCTTTCACCGATTTTTTAGATGGTTTACTGGCTAGAATGTTTAAAGAAGAGTCCAAGCTTGGAGAGCTACTGGATCCAATTGCAGATAAGATAATTGTAGCGGCAGCATTAATTTTGCTAGTAATGGATGGAACTATTAAAAACTACGAAGTAATTGCTGCAATTATAATCTTAACTAGAGAAATACTAGTTTCTGGATTAAGAGAATTTTTAGCTAAAGGACAAATAAAGTTACCCGTATCAAATTTGGCAAAATTAAAAACTTTTTTACAAATGTTTTCAATATCAATTTTGCTAACAGGGGATACGGGAAATAAAATAGTAAATTTTCAAGATTATAATGCTCAAACAATTGGTATAATTTTATTGTGGTTATCAGCCTTTTTAACTTTGTACACTGGATATGAATACCTAAGAAAGGGTATTGATCATGCTATCTCTGAAGACGAAAAAAATTAAGCAGCATTTTTTTTTCTAACAAGGGCATGATAACTTTCGGATAAATCTTTTATTACATTACAAACAGTAAAATTATATTTATCTATTTTTGATACTGGAGTAATTTCGGCTGCTGTACCTGTAAGAAAACAACCTGTAAAATTTTTCATCTCTTCAGGTTTAATTTTTCTCTCTATAACTTTTATTCCTTTTGATTTTGCTATATCGATTACACATCTTCTTGTTATTCCATCTAAAAAAGAATCTGGTGTTGGGGTATGCAAATCTCCAGACTTGTCTTTAAAAAAAATATTTGCACCTGTAGCTTCTGCAATGTTTTCTTCGTGGTCTAGCATTAACGCATCAGTAAATCCGTTTTTTTCTGCTTCATGTTTTGACAAAGTACAAATCATATATAAACCCGATGCTTTAGTATCCCATGGTACTGAATTTGGATTGGGTCTTCTCAATTTAGAAATAGTAAGAGAAATCCCTTTTAGTAAAAGTTTTGGATCAAAATATGTCCCCCATTCCCAGGTTGCAATTGCAACATGAATTTTTGTTTTCTGTGCTGAGATAGCCATCATCTCACTTCCTCTCCAAGCAACTGGCCTTACATAACCGTTTTGAACATTTTGAACAGAAATAATTTTATTGCATGCAGAGTTGATGTCTGATTCAGAATAAGGTATTTCAAAACCCATTCTTTTTGCTGAATGGAAAAATCTTGCTGTATGTTCCTCTAATTTAAAAATTGAACCATTGTAAACTCTTTCACCTTCAAAAACACAACTTGCATAATGAAACCCATGACTTAAAACGTGTATTTTAGCATTAGACCAATCAACTAATTCATTGTTGAACCAAATTTTTCCACTTCTTTTATCAAAAGGTACTTGTTCCATATCAAATTATATTTTTGAGATAAATTTTCTTCAAAAAATATCTTTGTATATATAATATGTCAATATAACTTACCAATATGCATGAACTTTTATATTTAAAAGATGAGCAGATAAAAGAATTTATTGAAAAAATCTTCATAGCTTATCGAGAATCCTTCTCGGACTCAAAAACTGCATTAACCAAGCATTCGATTGGCTTGGCTCATCACAAAGTAATTCATTTGTTATCAATGTACAATGGCATCACTATTTCGAATTTACTTAAAAAATTAAGAATTACCAAACAAAGCTTGAATCGGGTTCTTAATGATTTAATAAAAAATGGATATATTTTTTTTAAAAAAGGAAAAAAAGATACAAGATTAAAGCATATTTATCTTAGCAACACAGGAGAAAAAATATTTAATGAGATATTTTCAGCTCAGAAAAAAAGAATTTATAAAGCATTACTTAATTCTAGCTCTAATGAAGTGCAACACTTTGATAATGTAATAAAAAAAATCATTAATGAAAAAATTTAAAGCACATATATTAATTGTTGATGATGATGATAGAATTAGAGAATTAGTAAAACAATATCTTAACGATAATGATTATCTAGTAACAACAGCCAATAGTGCAGAAGATGCGAAAGAAAAAGTTAATATTTTAAAATTTGATATCATTGTTCTTGATATTATGATGCCAGGTAAAAGTGGATTAGAATTTACAAACGAAAATAAAAAAAAAATAAATACTCCAATTATTTTATTAACTGCTAAAGGAGAGGCTAGTGATAGAATTGAAGGTTTGGAAACTGGGGCTGACGATTATTTGGCCAAACCTTTTGAGCCAAGAGAATTAGTTTTGAGAATAAAAAATATATTACAAAAAACAAAAAACAAGATTCAAAAAAGAGTAGTAAATTTTAGCAATATAAATATCGATTTAAATAAATTATTAATTATTAAAAATAATAAAGAATTTAAAATCAATAATACTGAAAAAAAAATACTTGAAAAAATGATAAATTCACCTGGCGAAATATTTACAAGAGAAGATATAGGAAAACTAATTAATTTAGATAAAGAAAGATCTATTGATGTAATCATAACTAGATTAAGAAAAAAAATAGAAGATGATCCAAAAAAACCAAAATATTTACAAACTATTAGAGGTACTGGCTATGTTTTATGGATTGAATAAATTTATAAAAAAAATTCTCCCGAAAAGATTATTTTACAGATCATTATTAATAGTTGCAGTACCAATAATTGGATTACAACTTATAATTTCAATTGTTTTTTTTGATAGTTTATGGATTAAAACAAATAAAGGTATGACCAGAGCATTGGTAGGAGAAATAAGAACTTTTATTAATGCATATGAAAATGAAGAATATGATAAAGAATTTCTAATTCTTGTTTTTCGTGAACATTTAGATTTCAACGTAAAATTTGAACCTTTAAAAATTTTACCATCAAAAGATAAAGAAAGAAGGTTCAGCCCAATTGACAGAACTCTTAGAAGAGAATTAAAAGCAAAGTTTACAAATTATTGGTTTGACACCACTTCATACAAAAATTTAATTGATTTAAGAATTAAATATAAAGATGGATATTTTCAATTTTATGTTCCAAAAGAAAGAGTTACCAGTAGTTCTGCAAGAATATTTGCATTATGGATTACTATGCCTGCATTTTTATTAATTACAATTTCGATTATTTTTTTAAAAAATCAAACCCGACCAATAATTAGTTTGGCTAAGGCTTCAGAAAAATTTGGCAGAGGAGAAGAAGTTGAGGAGTTTAGACCTTCTGGCGCATTAGAAATCAGACAAGCTGGATATGAGTTTGATAAAATGAGAAAAAGGATAACACGTCATCTAAATCAAAGATCTGAAATGTTATCTGGCATAAGCCATGATTTAAGAACACCCTTAACAAGACTAAAACTTCAGCTATCTTTTATGAAAGATAAAGATTTATCAAAAAAAATGTCTTTAGATAAAGATAAAATGAAATGGTTGAAAATAATAAATGGTTTTAGTAAGGATTTACAAGATAATTATCAATTACAACCAGGTACTTTAGTTAAGCTTATAGTAGAATAAAATGTCAAAGCCAATAAAAATAGCGATTAACGGTTGAAAGTTATTACAACAAGGCAACCACGAGGAGGTAAATTAGCCTTAATATTTGTGACACTAAGGGAATTATTTGAGACTGATCTTGAATAGCACTAGTCATCCCTATAGTTTTAGATAAGTGAACACAAGGCTTATCTTTCTTATGCGGATTTGTATAAATAAAAACAGTAATAGTTGTCGTTGAAAGCTTATGGTTATTTAGCTTATTAACAGCCTTTCTAGTGAGGTTAGTGAGAGCCTGATTTAACTCGTCAAAGTCTTTTAAATCACAGCCAAAAGAGCGGGAAGAGACAATCTGCTTTCTTGTTGGAGGAATAGACTCCATAGGAATGCACGAGTTACCATAAAGCTCTTGATGAATCCTTTTGCCATTAACCCCCAGAAGGGTTTCAATAACGCCAACGTCAGATTGATAAAAGTCATA
>ENA-ORXI01003201-ORXI01003201.1-sediment-metagenome-genome-assembly--contig:-NODE-3201-length-11208-cov-4.722936_pt1 | contig 11208 bp, 9 predicted proteins | sample MGYA00237861_ERZ511468 | MGnify/ENA primary metagenome ERZ511468 (study PRJEB26299, sample SAMN06266213) | sediment metagenome | isolation source: Hudson Canyon methane seep mesocosm | place: USA:Hudson...
ATGCATCAATTGTTGCTAAGTCTGCTAATGAAGAAGCATCAGACAATGTTACGTTAATTGCTCCAGAAATATATGAACCAGTATTTGCTACTGCATTTACTGTTGTATCTGAAACATCTGTAAATGTTAATGTTCCTGTAGTCAATCCATCAACTGTTGCTAAGTCTGCTAATGAAGAAGTATCAGTCAATGTTACATTAATTGCTCCTGTAATATATCCATCTGTATTTGCTACTGCATTTGCTGTTGTATCAGTCAGTGCTGTGTATGTTAGCGTAGCATCTGTTAAGCCATCAATTGTTGTTAACTGTGCAATTGTTGCTGTATCATTTACGGTAACTGTACCACCTTTACCATTTGTTGCTGAAACAAATCCATTTGTATCTGTAGCTAAATCTGCTGCATTTCCATTAATAGAAACAAGACTTGCAGATGTAATTGTACCAGTACCAATAATTTCTTGTAAGTAGTCTAGATCAGAAATAAGAACTTCAGTATCTGAGATAGTTACATTTGAACCATCACCAAGAGCAATATTTGCCATTACTTCCGCCAATGTTCCTGTAATATCAGCACCTGTTGTTATACCTTCTGCCGTAGCAGTTGTCTCATTTAAATGCGCTGTTGCCTCATTTACTGAAACTAAAGCTGCATCACCTGTATCATTAAGAACATTTGCAATAGTATCACCAGAACCAGAACCATCTTCTAAGTTACCATCAGCAATACCAGAAACTTTTGCCTCTGAGGTACTGTCAATTGTAATACCATTTGAAGCATCACCATCTGAATCTATAGTTTGTAAAAATTGTGCCATTTTTACAACGGTAGCATCAGTAGTATTTGTTCTTGCAACACCAGCTAAATCCTGAGGCATAACTGTACCATCTGCATTAACTTCTGATGCATTAATTGTACCAATAGTTACATTACCAACTTTGAAAGAAATAACATCACCTGCACTATAAGAGAAAGAACCATCAGCTGCTGTTTGACCTGCAAGTGTACCATTTATGTAGTAATCAATACCACCAACTGCACTATCAACAAATTTTCCTGAAAGACTTGATGATGAACTACCACCAGAACTGCTACTAGAACCACCTAATGCGACAGCTGCTCCAGTTGCTGCTAATCCACCACCTACTAAAGCAGCTGTTGAGGCACCTGTACCAGCAGCTGCACCTGCTGCAAGTCCAGCGAAAGCAGACTGTTCAGCATTTGCCACTGCGATTTGATCACTTAGTGCTGCTTGTAAAGATTCGTTACCATTTGCCATATTTAAAAGTAACTCTTCATTACCTTGAGCGTACACCAAAGTATTACCATTAGCAAGTTCATGACCTAATGAGCTTGAAGATGATAGTGTATAAATACTATCAGCAGTTGATTCAAAAGAGATTTCAACATTGCTATAGCTGTAAAAGTTTTCAAAAGTAAGACTTTCACCATTTACAAAACTCAAATCTAAGTTTTCACCATTTTTAACAAAAATAAAGTTATCTACTATTTGATTTTCACCATTGATAGTGTTAAGAATTTGAAACTTATCACCACTATATGCCATAATTTCCGTCAATTCATTTATATTAACTACTTTGGTTATGCCATCTTTACCTGTGATTACAACTTGTATTTTTGAAGTTGCACTCGATGTTGCCTTTACATTCATACTTATGTCCTAGTTATTTTAATTTCAAGATTGGTAATTTCAAAATATTAATCTTGTCGGCAATAATATTACATTAAAAGAATGTACGAAATGTGAGTAACTGATAAAATCACTTTAATTGTATTTATTTAAAACACTTTTATTCTATGTGTTATAAAATATCAAATACAAAAGGTATAGAGATGAAAGAAAAAATATTAGTATTTGTTCTTTTTATTTTTTTATTTGTAGGTTGTTTACCTACTCTAGGCAATCAACAAATAACTAATAATGATATCAATAAATTAAATAAAACAATATCTATAATAGATAGGTTCTATTTACGAGATATACCACCACTTCATCTTAAAAATATAAAGAAAAAATACTTTACAAAAGAAGATATAAACAATGATATAAAAAGTGTACTGGAAAAACTTGATAAATATTCAGTATTTATAAATACCAAAGATAAAAAAGAAATATTAAAAAAAATTAAATTTAAAATAATAAATGAAAAAATTCTATACATGGCTATTCCTACTTTTTATCACAATACAGCAAAAAACATATCTCATATAGTGATTGAAAATAAAAATATTGCAAAAGCTTTAATACTTGATTTACGAAATAACCCTGGGGGATTAGTTTCAGAAGCTGTTAAAACTGTTAATCTCTTTGTCGATAAAGGGGATATCGTCTCAATAAAACAAAAAAGTATGAATGGTACTAGAACGTATAGAGCAAGTTCTCAAACAACGATTACAGATATACCAATAGTTGTATTAATAAATAAAAATACAGCTAGCTCTGCTGAGATAGTAAGTGGAGCTTTGAAAAACTTGCAAAGAGCTACTTTAGTAGGCAGTGAAACATTTGGAAAAAGAACTATTCAAGCGCTTATTTATATCACAAAAGATAAAAAAGAAGCGATAAATTTAACTATTGCACGATATTTCTTTCCCAGTAAAAAACGAATAAATAATAAAATAAAGCCAGATATTCTTCTCTTTGATGATAGCTTCAAAAAAGAACACATTGATTCTCAGATGAAATATGCGACTAAATATTTAAAGAGTATATTTAAAGAGGTATATTAATAGTAAATAAAGTCGACTCTAGATCAGTTTGAACTTTTAGTGTCCCATGAAGACTATCTTCTATGATTTGTTTTGATAAATGTAACCCTATACCTTGACCTAGTTTTTTTGTACTAAAATATGCTTCAAATATTTTATCAATTATTTCACTTTTAATTCCACCTGCATTATCTTGAATCAAAAGGACAAGTCTATTATCAACCTTACTTACCTCTATATTAATGATTGGATTTTGAATATTGTTTTCTATAAATGCGTCCTTTGAGTTTTGGAATAGTACAATTAAAACCTGTAAGATTTCGCCCTCATATGTTTCGATCCTAACATCTTCGATTAGATCTAGATTCATTTTAATATTGGCATTTTTAAAACTATCTTCAAATAAGTTTAATGCCTTATTTAGATTTGTCGATATTAAAAAAGATGTTTTAACTTTATCATTTCTAAAAAAATTATGAAAGTCATTGATAGTTTTAGACATATATTCTGTTAGTTTTTCTATCTTATATAAATTAGTTTCTAGAGATTGTTTATTCATTTTATTGTTATTGAAGTCTGATTCAATACCCATCATCACAGAATTTACTTCAGATAAAGGTTGTCTCCATTGATGTGCAATATTGGTAATCATTTCTCCAGAACTTATTAGTTTTGACTGTTTAAGAATGGTTACATCTTTGTCTTTTCTTTCTGTGATATTTTCTCGAAGAGAGCTGTATCTATTTATCAATCCATTTTTATCTAATAATGCACTTATTTTTAGGTCTGCCCAATAATAAGACCCATCTTTTTTTAAACTTTTAACTTCTCCCTGCCAGAAATTATTGAGCGTTAAAGGATTCAATACATCAGCATATAGACCAACATCGGTATCTTCGTGAGTAAAAATATCACAATGAGCCCCAATCAATTCGTTCTTTTCATATCCCGATAATTTACATAAAGCATCACTTACATTTGTTATGATTCCTTTTACATCTGTATGTAATACAAGAATATGTTCATTAAGTGATTCCAAATAAATTTTATTATCGTAATCATTTCTTTGCATCAATATATACTTGTAAAATAATAAAAAGATTATAATTAAAAAGATTGCAATTATTTCCATGGGAATATAATCGGTAAATATTTTTTGGTATTTTGAGGAGATATACTTGTCAAAAAAAACATTTTTATTTTCATTGTATATAAATTTATCTATATCAATTTTGGTAGCTAAAACTCCCATAATATTGTATAAGTCATTAATTCTTTGTAATTTATTTTTGTCAAGTGATCCTAAGGTTTTGATATTGTAATATGATAATTTTTTTAGCTCTTTGGCTTCAAAGACAAGTTCTTCTTTTGACAAATTTTGAGTATTGTATTTTTTAAGAATTAAACCTACACTTTCTTCTATATGTGAGTAAGCGTATGTCCATCCCTGAAGAGATGCTTTTTTAAAGGCATTTACAGTTTCAACATCCTTTGAAATTAAATCTTCACTTGTAAATAGAAAATCACTGTACATATCAAAACCATACTCTTTTGGTTCAAAGAGATTATAAGCAATTCCTTTTTTCTTCAACTCAAATGGAGATTTAGATACGTATGCTGAAATAATATCAGTTTGTTTCGTTATCAAGTCATTGATGTTGTGAGTATGTTTCAAAAAATCTAAATCATCAAAATCAATGTTACTAGAAGTCATCATCGCTTTTAATGAAGCTTCCCCCGCATCATCAATAGTTGACATTATTCTTTTCCCTTTAAAATCAGATAGAGAATTTACTCCTGATTCTTTAGTACTTAAAAAAACAAGTGGGCTGGTTTGAAAAAGAGCATATAGAGCAACAATTTTTTTATGTTCTAATTTTTCTAATATTAAGGTTTCTCTGCCAATGGCAAAATCAATTTTATTATCAGCCACATCTTTTGGTATGTCTAATCCAAATTTAAATGGTTTTATCTCAACATTCAAACCTAAGTTTTTGTAAAAACCTTTTTCTTTTGCAATATAATAACCTGCAAACTGAAATTGATTAAACCACGATAACTGAATAGTAATATTTTTAAGTTGGGTTTCGCTTAGCAAAGATTGACTGAATAATATCAAAGTAATAATTACTTTCGAGAGATAGTGCATAGATTAAGGCCTTTTTAGTTCATAGGTTTAAGTTATAATAGCTTAAAATAATTAAAGTATCATGATAGTTATTTCTTATTTATATTGTTTTAAATATGTCACAATTAGTGTCACATATTTATATTACTTAAAAGATGTCACAGAATAAATATACAGACAATGTATTAAACCTTAAATTACATTTTTTAGTTTACGATATGATTTTAAATAATTCTTTTTTACAGCTGCATATGAAATCACAACTAACACAGTTATTGTACTCATAAAAAAAAAGACTATTGATTCAAAATAAATATAAAAGATAAGTATACCAATCACATTTAGAGGAATAATAAAAGTCAGATATTTATTTTCATAACATATATTTTGTTTAATTTTTTTAAGATTATTGTCTACCAATTGTCTCTGCAAACTCTGAGTATTTTGTTTATTGAGATCAAATTGAATATCAATAACCATCTGTTTTGTACTTTTTATTTTCGAGTCATTATTTTTAAAAATACAGAAGAACATATATCCATATACAAGAGGAAAGATAGAATTTATAAGCTCCATAAATAACCTTTTTTTTCTTATTAGATGTGATTATTTTAACCAAGATTAATACATTAGATTAATAGTATTACAGACTGTAATATTATTAATAAAACCTTTTTGATTTTGCTAAAATTACACCTATAAATAGCCGTAAATATGAGGAGTTACCATGTTAGTTTTAAAAATAATTGGAATACTTGCCGCCTTGTTTGTTACTCATTTAATTATTGATTATTTAAATAAGTATACGGATAAAAAATACAATTATGAATTCATAGATTGGAATAGCTATTTTATTGTTGCAATATCATATGTTTTTATTTTCATTGGTGAAAAAGCATACTCACATGCAGTTGAATCAAGTGGAGATATTCTCAATGGACAATTGTTAATTGGAATAGGCATTATAGGTTTAATTACAATGTTATATCTGAATATCAAAAATACAAATTTTTTAGTAGGTATTCTAGGAACTTTATTTCAATTTGCTATTTATGGAGTATTAGCTGTTGTTGGTTTAATTGCATTACTATTAGCTGGTGCATTTTTCTCTCAAACTAAACCTGTTTATAATTTGAACTAAAGAAAACAAAGGCTAATTTATTCTTTGTGTTTCTTACTTGCATCAAACTTGGCAATAACCAATATAGTCGTGATAAATAAAACGATAATAACTGTGATTTCGATTCCATTCATGATTAATCCTTCACTGAGTGTATGCTGTATTTTAGCAAGTAAAATTAACTTAAGATAAATCTATTACAAGATGTAATAAAATTAGTGTCCAAAGTAATGAGTGCTAATTTTGGCTCGATTGTGCTTCATTATTTTACTTACAGAAAGTAAGGATTCTTCATAAGTATAATTTGCCTTGGCACATTCAAACATTCTATTTTGTGCAAATGACCATCTAAAAGAATGACTTCCTTCTGGTTTAATTCCAAGACTTATACATGTTTCTCTAATATCCTTAAGATAATTTTGTCTATTTATTTTAAAAACTCCAAACTCAAGGATATCTAACTCTATCATCTCATACACATCAAGATTTACAAAGACAAGTCCTTCTTTTCCACCTTTTTCTTTTGTAATAATGGAACCCTTTTTTGTTTTGCTAATTTCATCATATTCTATGCCTTTTAGTTGCTCTTTCTTAATTAAAGTACAAGCACTTAGCCTTGTGCCACTTTGTAATTCAATTAATGCCGCAATTTGATGTGCAGGCTCTTTTAGTTTCATAATAACTTTTATAGGATCTTGATAAGTTCTATTGCGGTAGTTATCCTCAATCATATTTTCTGAGACAGCTTCCTTTAATAGAACATGACTTATTGAAAAATCATACTCGCTTTTTTGAGTACTTATTGTTTTTGAATAAATATTTAATGCAGTTTCTAAAGCACCTATAGCACTAACTATCTTTTGTAAATATTGTTTTGATAGATTTGCATCTATCTTAGTATCAAGATAACTTAGTACATGTTTTAACTCAATTTTTTCACAGTCTTTTATTCCCCAGTTTTTCTTTAAAAATATAAACATATTATTCCAAATGCTTCGGTATGAATCAATAGTTGTATAGGAACTAATTTTACCGAAATGTTCATGTTCCACATTTACTCTATCCTGCTTTTTCAGACCTTTTACAAAAATAACTTGAGCTAGTTGACCAGTTTGATAATATAATGAACCTCGCATACTATTCCTTATTCTAGATAGTTTAAGCCTCTATCCTAGACAATTTATAAGTTAAGACCATCTAATTTTAATTACAAGAAAAATCGGAAACTTGACTCTTTTGGTTACGATGGGAGGATAAACCCGTAAGTTATATCTGAGTTCCAACGATAAATTTATAAATCAATAAGATAAAAATTATACTGGCAGTTTAACATGGATTTTTGTTTAATTAAGGTTTTGATAAAAACTTATAACTGATTGCTGTTAATTACAGTTTCTATTTTTATGCTTTATTGAAAAGAAACCCGAAAAAAGGATCCTTTTCAAATATATAAGACTTAGTCGTTTAACACAGATTTTAACAATTAGTTAACATCGAAAATAACAATTATTCAGTTATATAGTTTTTTCTAATAAGGTCTTTTTCCCAAGTAGAATAATCATAATTTATGTCTGAGCTTGAAAGTTTACTAAAAGATATCCCAGATAAACTCATTCTCCACATAGTTAAAATAGCATTTGCATCTGCACGACTTAAATAAACATTCTCATCATTATTTTCTACTTTTATTTTAACCGTAGTAATTTCTTTTTTTGACGTATTCTCAAAAAATTCACTTCCTACATTTTTTAAATTAAATATTTGTAACTCCTCTTTAAACAGAACGGAATCAGCAATATTTTTTGTGACGATTTCATTTCCTACTTGAAAGAATAGATTGTATAAATACTTTCTTTCTTTTGATTCATTATAGTCAACTAAATTTGCTAAAATCAAATAAACTTTCTTTTTATGATTTAAAGCCACTCGGGAAAATTCCACTACTCTTTTCTCAATTTTTTGTATTTCATCTACTATGTTTTCCATTTTTAATCCTTTTCATTTTCAAATTTTTTCCACATGTTATATATAGTCACATGTGCAACATCTAGTTTATGTTTCTTTTTTAAGTAAGATTCAATTTGCCTAAAACTAAAGCCCTCTTGTTCTTTTAATACTTTAACTACAGACCAATAGTCTAAAAGCTTGTCACTCTTACTTTTGACTCTATATTGTTTATAAAGAAACAGCTTCGCTTTCTTAGATGAAATTTTTTTTATTTCGTTTTGTGTTAATCCATCAAAATTTAAATTCTTAGTATCATCAAATTCTTCCATTGTATTTTTTATTGCTAATACGAGAGCAGCATAAGACAAAATAGACAATGAAATATTTTCCTTCTGATTTTGTTTTAGTTCATAAAACAATTGCTTGTGAGCTGAGAATATCTCTATTCTTAGCTCTATGTTTACTCTTGTTAGAAATCGCAAGTGATACTTTTGCTGTTCATCATTTAATTTTGTTATCTTTTGTACTACCAACATAGCTATTTCCTAAAATATCTCAATTGTATCGCACAGATATTCTGCAACTTCATGTATGGGAAAAATATAGCTTGCTTTTTTCCCTTCACTACTACGTATGTATTGAGGTACATTACATCCTTCTTTAATGCCCCTATCAATCGTTTGTTCTGATTTATTCAAAACTTGTGCAAGATTTTGTTTTGACAAGTTATATCCATAATCCTTTTTTAATAGAATGAGATATTTATCTATATCATTTTTTGCAGTTGACAAAGAAATGATTAATTTAATATCATCTTCATTTAATTTACTTTCATCCATATTATTCCTTTTTGTGTTTTATAAGCGCTTATGTAATACAATTGTAGAATATTTAAATGGACAGATTCGTCCATTTTATTAAAGGAATTAAAATGGGGAACATAAGTTATAAAAACTTAAAAGTATTAATAAAATCATTTATGAAAAAAAATACATTGTCTAGCACTGTGCCTTTATGTATCACTTCATTATCAGAAAGCACAATTAAAGCAGGATTAGGAAAGTTAAAAAAAGCAAATATCATCACAAAAACAACCAAAGAATCAAATACTTATGATTCAGAACTAATTGACAGAACTTTTTATAATTCAGTAGAACAGAATGCAGCCATATTATCTTCCTTGATAACAAATGAAAAGGATAACTCAAAAACATCTTTCTCTTATCTTTTTAAAGAAGTACCTAAAAATGTTTCAAAAGCAATTTCACATGACTATACTAAGAGATTTGATAAAGATATACTTGAATTAATGGACAATAATAAATACAAATTTTTTGTTTTTCATATTGCAAATTTAGGCAGTACTGAAAAACCTATTTTAGAAATTGAATCTATATATGGAGATAAAGCAAAGATTGTTCCCCTTGATATGTTTATAAGTGATCATACTTGGTACCTAGTCGCATACAATGTAAATAGTAAGTATTTGACTACATACAATCTACATAATACTAAGAAATCGAAAGTTATAACTAGTGAGACTTTTAAAAAATATATTTCTAAGTCTGAAATTGATAACTTCATAAATACCTCTGTAGGAATAAATAATAAAGATACATACTTCATTAAAACCACAACCGAAGCATTAATGATATTAATTGCATCAAATTTAATGGATGACTATGAAATTTTTATGGAAGATGAAGAAATAACAGAAAAAATTTCATCTTATATAGAATCAATTGGGACCAATTCTATGAAAAGAATGAACTTTTCAGATGAACAAACCTTTACTACCGAGCATCTCGAAAATCTAATACCTGTAAATTTACAATCAGTTTCTAATTATGATACTTCAGATTTTAATAAAGAGTATACATTTGAAACATATGTTCAAAAAAGACTTATTATAAAGATAACATCTTCTTCAAAAAATAAGAGGATAATACTCGAAAAATTTAAGAAATCACTTTGTTTTCTTACTGAAGCTGCTGAACCAAAAAACAATAATCAAGGGAAATATTAAAATTGCAAGGACTTTTCAAGGACTTTTAATATCAGAATATTTATGTTTGTAGGGAAAAAGTAGGTAGGAAGGGCTTTAAATACATCAAATAAAAAATATATACGGGACACCTAATCCCATTTATAACCTTTGTATTTATTCTTGTGTAACTTCTGAATTCATATGAAGAAGTTAATATACGCGCATTATAGACAATAAAGGTAAAAAAGAAGATAAAGCAGAAATATTGTAAAAAGTGGGTTATAAAGTACAGTGTAAAAAAGAAGTTTCCCAGATAGAAAAACTCTATCTGGGAGAAGATTATATGGTAATTTTTTCTTGGCTTAAAGCTTTGATGAATTCAACACTCATTCTAACACCTGCACCACTTGCACCATAGGGATTATAACCCCAAGCACTTTCAACGTAAGCAGGACCTGCTATATCAAAGTGTAACCATTTATTTTTATTTTCTTCATAAATGAAGTTATCTAAAAATACACCCGCAGTAATTGCTCCACCATATCTTGATGTTGCCATATTACACGTATCTGCAACTTTTGATTTTACCAATTTTCTAAGGTGTCTGTTAAATGGTAAAGAAGTAGAAAACTCACCCGATGCACTTGCATGTTTGATTGCATGACATCTTAGAGTCACGTTATTTCCCATGATAGCAGTTGTATACTCACCAACTCCTACTACACAAGCTCCTGTTAATGTTGCATAGTCAAAGATATAATCAATATCTTTGATTTTATCTTGTGCAAAACATAAACAATCAGCAAGTACCAGTCTACCCTCAGCATCTGTGTTACGAACTTCAATAGTCGTACCATTTTTTGCTGTTAATACATCATCGGGTTTAAAGGCATCTCCACCAATCATATTTTCAACTGCACCTAAAACACAATGTACTTCTATGGGTAATTTTAATTGCGCAATGGCATTCATCATTCCAAGTACTGCACAAGCTCCTGATTTATCTGACTTCATTGTTACCATTGAATCACCTGGTTTTAATGAAAGTCCTCCTGAATCATAAGTCAGACCTTTTCCAACAAGTACTACTTTAGTTTTAGCATTTTTTGGTTTATAGGTTAAGTGAATTAATTTTGATTCATGTCGTGAAGCACGCCCTACTGCTAACATCGAGTGCATTCCATTTTTGTCTAAGTATTTTTCATCGTATACTTTGATGGAAACATTTTCATGTTTAGCAATCTTTTTTGCCTCTTTAGCCATAATTTTTGGATAAAAATCTTCAGGAGTTGTATT
>ENA-ORXI01003204-ORXI01003204.1-sediment-metagenome-genome-assembly--contig:-NODE-3204-length-11200-cov-29.323204_pt1 | contig 11200 bp, 11 predicted proteins | sample MGYA00237861_ERZ511468 | MGnify/ENA primary metagenome ERZ511468 (study PRJEB26299, sample SAMN06266213) | sediment metagenome | isolation source: Hudson Canyon methane seep mesocosm | place...
GACTCATGTACCTTTAAGAGGATATCATCCATAGAATCATGAATAACACCTGATACGGTACAATTAATAGTTGAAGTCGCAGGTTTATGAGCTAATGCACCCGCATTAGAAATAATACGCCCTGCAGGAATGGCGCCATGCCGTAATGCCCATAAAAATTCTTGATAATATTTATTTTGATTCGCACTGCCCTTTTCGACATCGGATAAGGCTTTTGCAACACGCTGATAAGTGGCATCAATATCTTTATCAACCGCTTCACCTGATTTGGTTTTTAAGCGATATTTAATATCCCAAATATCTATGGAAGCGTCTTGAAGTTGAATATCGGTATTACTATCTATTTTTTTAGAGGGCGTATCGCTCATAGTTCATCCTAGTCGTGACATGATTTTTCACTATATAAAAAGCATTTAATATAGTAAATCTATTTTTAGGGCCGGCTATGATAACACAAGATATAGTGATTTTTATTGCTAATAACACAAGATAAGGGAAAAACCTGCTATGTTATTGTTATTTATAAATTAAGAAATTTTTCTAAAATACTGTCTAAAAAATGCCAGCCTTTTTCAGTACACAGGTATTGCTCACCGTGTTTTTGCAATAAATTTTCATGCAAACATTGCTCTAAAGACTGCTGTAAACAATGTGAATTTAAACCTGTTCGAGCAACAAAAGTGCTTAAATTAAAGCCTTTTTTTAAACGCAGATGATTCATTAAAAATTCTAAAGGCAAATCCTCTGGCAGAATCACTTCATACTGGCGCTCTTGCTGATTTTCTTGTAAATAGTGTTCAGGCCGTTTTACTTTACTAGTACGCGTATGATTAATTTTGCCATGTGCTCCCGCGCCAATACCTAAATAATCACCAAATGACCAATAATTTATATTATGCTGACATTGCTTAGTGTCTTGAGCATACGCAGAGACTTCATATTGAATATACCCGTGTGCTTCGAGAATATCTTGGCAGGCTAGTTGTGCGGTAAAAATATGATCTTCATCGGGTAATTTGGGGGGATATTTATAAAAATAGGTATTCGGCTCTAGTGTAAGCTGGTAAAAAGAAAGATGTGTTGGCCTCAGAGCAATCGCTTGTTTAATATCGGCAATACTTTCTGTCAGCGTGCTATTAGGCAAACCAAACATTAAATCTAAATTTAGATTATCAAAACCTGCTTCGCGTGCAATATGAGCCGCCTCTATGGCTTCTTGAGCCGAATGTATACGACCTAAGCGTTTTAAATGGTGCGGATGAAAACTTTGTACGCCAATCGACAAGCGATTAATACCAATCTGGCGATAATCAATAAATTTCTGACTTTCAAAGGTGCTGGGATTCGCTTCTAAGGTAATTTCAATATTATCGGCAAAATCAAGCTGCTGTTGAATACCGCCTAATAATCGCTCAAGCTCGGTGGCTGAAAATAAACTTGGTGTGCCACCGCCCATAAAAATACTCTGCAACGGACGTGTTTCTTGAAAAAATTCAATATCACGGGCTAAATCACGCAATAACACCTCAATATAATTTTTTTCAGGAATAGTGTCTTTAACCGCATGAGAATTAAAATCACAATAAGGGCATTTTTGAATACACCACGGGAAATGAATATATAAACTTAGGGGATTCACAGGCAAAGAGACGCAAGATTAAAAAGTAAAAACGGGTAGCATTACCCGCTTTTAAACACAATAGCGTTATTGACCTGCGGCTTTATCTTTAGAAATCATTGAACCACAACTCGCTTCTGAACCTTTGGTGCTTCCCATGCCACCCATGCCGCCTTTCATTTTTCCTTTCATGCCGCCGCATTTATGCTCCATGCCTTCTTTCATTTTTCCCATACCGCCTTTCATCATCCCGCCGCCACACATGCCTTCGCCCATTTTCATTTTTTTCATGCCGCCTTTCATCATGCCGCCACACATGCCTTCACCCATTTTCATTTTTTTCATGCCGCCTTCTTTCATGCCGCCTTTCATTCCCATACCACAAGCGCCTTCTTTGCCTTTCATCATGGCACCACAACTATTTTCTTTACCTTTTTTCATTTTACTTTGCGCCTTATCCATCATATCGCCGCATTTTCCTTCGCCACACTTTGCTTCTTTCGCTTTTTTATTGCCCCAGCCTGATGTTGAAACCTTATTAGTGTGTGATTTTTTAGCCTTCATATCACCACAAGCCCCTTCTTTGCCTTTCATCATGCTACCACATGAGCTTTCCATACCTTTTTTCATGGTTGTTTTAGCTTTATTCATCATATTGCCGCATTTGCCTTCGCCACATGATGCTTCTTTTGCTTTATCTAAACGCATATCGGCTTCAGCAAGCTGCATATAACCGCTGTCTAATTCCGTCATAGCAAATGGATTGCTTTCCGCAGTAGCCGCTGTCATGACCAATGAAGACGCTAATGCGACACCAACCGTTGTTAATGCTGTTATTTTATTTTTCATACTATCTCCGTTATATTTTATTATTATTTAAATTTAATAAGCCCAAATACCCTACTAAGTACTTAATGCTATATTATCAGTTCATTATACCGCTAATTTTATTTTCACCTACTAAGCAAAAAACCAATAGCTCACAAAAATCGCCGCGATAATGCCTGCTATATCCGCAATCAGTCCACAGGCTAACGCATGACGAATATTTTTAATACCCACGGCTCCAAAATAAACACTCAAGACATAAAATGTCGTTTCTGTACTGCCTTGCAAAACAGACGCCAAACGTCCTGAAAATGAATCCGCACCATACGTTGTCATCGTATCAACCATCATCGCTCTTGCGCCACTGCCGCTAAACGGCTTCATGAATGCGGTTGGCATCGCATCAATAAAACGTGCATCCCAGCCCACTAAATTAATGCCATAACGTAAGCCATCTGTACATAATTCTAATGCCCCACTCGCTCTAAACACGCCAATGGCGACTAGCATTGCGACTAAATAGGGAATAATCATAATAGCAGTACTAAAGCCTTCCTTTGCACCTTCAATAAACGCTTCATAGGCGTTAATTCGCTGGTAACTTGCCATCAAAATAAAAGCAATCACCAAGCTAAATAAAATAACATTACTAATCAGTGCCGATTGCTGCATCATGTCAATTTGGCTTAATTGACTGAAATAATAGACGATACCTAATACTAAACTGCTAAAGCCTATTAAGTAGCTCAAAATAACCTTATCCCATAGATTAATTTTTTGTACCCATGCAACCGCTAAAATACCGATTAAAGTAGAGCAATACGTCGCAATTAAAATGGGTATAAACACGTCCGCAGGATTACTTGCCCCTAGTTGATGTCGATAGGTAAAAATAGTCACCGGAAATAAGGTGACCGCCGAGGTATTAATTACTAAAAATAAAATTTGGGCATTACTGGCAGTATTAGGACTCGGATTCAAGCTTTGCAAGGCTTTCATGGCTTTAATGCCTAAAGGTGTTGCGGCGTTATCTAAACCTAGTGCATTAGCGGAAATATTCATCACCATTGCCCCAAGTGCGGGATGATTGTCAGGAACTTCGGGCATTAAACGCTTAAATAAGGGGGTTAAACCTCGAGTTAACCACCGAATTAAGCCACTTTGCTCACCAATATTCATAATCCCTAGCCACAGCGATAAAATACCGGTTAACCCTAAGGCTATCTCAAAAGCCGTTTTAGACAGTGTAAACATCACTTGAATCATCTCAGCAAAAACCTGCTGTTCACCTAAGAATACTAATTTACCTAACGCTAATATAAACGCGATGATAAAAAATAAGACCCAAATAATATTTAACATAAATTTCCTGAAAAAAAGGCAAAAAAAAGCCCGCTAATGCGGGCTTTTTTTAGTATGAAAGAAAGTTAATTCTTTATACTGGTGTAACACTTGTAGCTTGAGGACCTTTAGGACCGTCTTCTACTTCAAAAGTCACTAATTGACCTTCGTTTAATGTTTTAAATCCTGATCCTTGAATTGCACTGAAATGTACGAATACATCTGCACCGCCGTCATCTTGAGAAATAAAACCGAAACCTTTTGATTCGTTGAACCACTTAACGCTACCTGTAGCCATAATACTGTACCTAGAAATTTAAAATAAAAAAATAATGCATACAGTTAATGAAACGTATAACGTGTAACGGGGTAACACAGAGTGAACAACCATACCTGCTAATACCAAAACCTGTAGCTCTGGTTAGTATAGGGGAATATAAATTAGATTGCTAGAAAATTTTTATAAAACTTTAATGATATAGACTACTTTTAGCAATACGTTCATCTATTTTCTTTAATGTATATTGATATTTCACATCATAAATAGAATGATATTTTTGTTTAAATGCCTTTGTATTCAAATGCTCTGGTAAATTTTTAATACTCGGCATAAACGCTGAATAATGTTTAATATTTGCCATTTTCATTTGTAATGCAAAGGCTTGCTCTCCGTTTAATATTGCGTATTCAGCGAAATAAATACCCGCCTTATCTGCTGCTAAATCAACAAAACTAAAGCCGCTGCCTCGTTCCGCATCAGACAATTCTTTCTCTAAACCTAGCATATAAGCAGCCTGCCCGCTTCCTGACGAAGCTAACATCGCCGACCACATAAAATGCTGCACTAAATCCATTCGTTTATACATATACACCGCATAATACGGTAAACCTTGTTTTAAAATGGCTTGCTTACCCTTATTAACATATTGATTCACAATAAAAATAACTAATTTATTTTCAGCCACGGCATTATTTATGGTAGAACGTTGGTGGGCTAATTCAAATAAACCTTGCAGCAATTCACTCAATGATAATAACCATTTAGGATTATGTGCGATTAATATTTGTTTTAATCGAGCCTGATATTGTGCCAAGGCACGCTCATCAATTTTAGGGGCTAATATTTTTTGCAAAGCACCCAAAGAATTATTCGGTAACGCATATTCAATATGCAAGGTTTGCTTGTGTAAACTTAAATGCTTTAAATTTTGTCTAAAAAAAGTAACATATTCATTTAGATGGGTATATTTTATCAAACTATCAATTAAAAATTCAGCATAGCCATCAGCAATAACAAGCTCTCCAATGCGTAAATTTTTCAAAAAAGGCGCTTGGTGAGCAGGCAAATGTAATTGAAACTGCATCACCATATAACGTCCCAATAGATTCTCAGGCAAACTAAAGGCTAATTTAAAATCAATAAAGTCATCGGTTAATTGAATAGCCACTCGGGTATCAATATATAAATTCAAGACATAAGTGCCCGCAAGGTTTAAATCGCGTTCCGATAAATTTAAATGAACCCTTTCACCTGCTGCTGCTTGATTCGCATAAATAATACTTTTCGCTTTTTGAATATCTTCCGAGCTCAATCGCCAGGCTGAAAAATCAGCAGGTTTATCATTTTGCGTGCTCAACACCAAACAGACTGCCAATAATATCGGCGGCAAACTTAAAACATATAAAATAATACGTAAAACAAACAACATTAAAGCAAGCTAAGACACACTAAGTGTGATCCCTGCGGGCTTAAGATAATCCGCTTCTTGCTGTAAATCTGCATGGGTCAAAGGCGCGTTATCCAGCCATTGTTCAGGAAATATTAAACATAACGTGGTTTTATTGAGTGTCATCTCAAAATCAGGCACCGCTGTACTACTGCGATTACGCTGTAATATCACTGCTAAACGCAAAATAACAATCATATATAATGCCTGCGTATCCCACGGTTTACTGAGTGCTTTTAATTTTTTTAAACTAATTTTACGGCGATGATTTAACACTAATAATGATAATAAGGTCTGATTTTTTTGTGAGAATCCGGATAAATCGCCATGCTTTATCACATAAGCACCGTGTTTATGATACTGGCTGTGAGCGATATTCCGCCCAATTTCATGTAATTCAGCCGCCCACATCAAATATTGAGCCATCACCGTTACATGCTCACCTAAAAAAGGCTCTACTTGCTTTACCAGCCGTGCAATGGTTTGTTTAATTAAATTGGCTTGCCCGTTATCAGTATGGTAATGCAGGGCCAATGATTTAACGGTTTCTGAGCGCACATCACGATTGGCTAACCGCCCCAAATAATCATAAATCAAGCCTTCTCGCAACGCACCATCTGAGACACTCATACTTTGAATGCCTAATACTTTAAAGGTGGTATATAAAATAACAAAACCACCCATAATCACCGGCAAACGTTCTTCATCTAATCCCAGAAAATTTAACTGTGAAACATGCTTACAATTCAACGCATGCTGCTTAAATTTTTCTAGCCCCTCAAGCGTAATATCATTTTGACACCATTGATGGGCAATTAAAATTTTACAAACCGCTCGAATACTCCCTGATGCTCCAATTGCCTCATCCCAATGCACATAATTAAACTGCTTTTTATGTGCATTTAGATGCCGCTTAACAAAAATAACCGCTTTTTTAAATTGCTGCGTTTCGATGATGCCCGCCTTAAAAAAACGCTGGCTAATTGTGACACAGCCCATATTCAAACTTTCTTTTTTAGACGATTGAATATGCGTACCAATAATGTATTCGGTACTACCGCCACCAATATCCATCACTAAACGACGATTAGCATTGGTTTGTAAACTATTAGCAACCCCTTGATAAATTAATCGTGCTTCTTCAATACCTGAAATAATATGAATAGAATAGCCGAGTGCCGCTTCTGCCTTGGCTAAAAATTCCGCTGAATTTTTAGCCATACGTAAGGTATTGGTGCCGACAATCCGTACCCGTGTAGCAGAAAAATTTTCAATACGTTGCCCAAAACGCTTTAAACATGCCAAAGCTCGTTGCTGCGTGTCTTCATTAATAATATTTTTTTCATTTAAGCCTGATGCTAAGCGCACCATTTCCTTAAGGCGATCAATGACTTTAATCTGCCCATCCGTCACCTGACAAATAATCATATGAAAACTATTAGACCCTAAATCAACAGCGGCCACTAATTCAGAAGTACTATCTAAAGCAGTAATATCAGTCATTATTTTGTATCTATAAGCATAAAATTATCGACATTATAGACAATTAAATTGGTTTATAAGCAGACAATAGCAAAATAAATCACTTAAAATAACAAAAATGACCACTTATCAGCACTCATCCACTTTAAATTCAGAATTTTTTATATGACTATTGAACAAACATTACAAAATCGCAGCAATCAACAATGTGAACTGTGCACCTCTAAAGATGCGTTAAGCGTTTATTCTTTAGCGACTGCAACCATGCAAGACAGTGCAGATAATGCAGTGTTAATATGTAAAACCTGCCATGAGCAACTAACAACCCCAGCTTTAATGGATACTCAGCATTGGCAGTGCATTAATAACAGTATGTGGAGTACTGAACTGCCGGTACAAATTATGGCTTGGCGGATTTTAAAATGCTTATCAGCCGAATCTTGGGCTCAAGATTTATTAGATATGCTGTATTTAGACGCAGAGACACTGGAATGGGCAGAATCACAATTATTGATAAAAGAGAATAATGATACCGATGACATAACAGTTGATAATAATGGCAGTCAATTAATCGCAGGGGATACGGTGACACTCATTAAGGATTTAGATGTAAAAGGGGCAGGATTCACCGCTAAACGCGGTACCGTGGTTAAAAATATTGCTTTAACAAATAACCCGAAACATATTGAAGGGCGTGTTAATGGCGTACGGATTGTATTAGTCGCTGATTACTTAAAGAAATCCATGTAATTCAGCAGACATAAAAAAGCCCCGACAATATCGAGGCTTTTTTGATTAATCCTTAGTCAATTCTAAATTATTGCTTAAATCTTCGGTTTTATTCCAATCTGAAAATGGAAAGGGAATCACATCGGTATTAAAGGTCAAAAATAATAAAATATGATAAATATACGCTGATAATTTTTGTCCAAAATTTAAAATATGCTGATTCGGACTGCCGGTTAATAATGCCGACGCAATTTGCAACAAAATAATGACCCATAATAAGGTACGTACCACCCCCATTACAATCGCGAAAATTAAAATATAAGCAATCCGTTTCCAGGTATTAATTTGCTTTAAATTCTGATTAAGCTCTTCATCCATCTTCATTACCCTCTATTCATTACATCACGTAAATCAAGTGCCGCTGCATTTGCTCGTGATACATAACTTGCCATTGCTAATGAATAATTAGCAAAAATACCATAACCATCACCGTTTAAAATCATCGGACTGGTAATCGGTGCTAACGCATTTTCCATTTCATGAATCATAATATCTACAGTATCCATTGCTCGTTTATCTTCAAGAATCAAATTAAAATCGTATTTGATGGCTTTTAAAATATGTAATAATGCCCAGCAAGACCCACGAGCCTCCCAAAACACGTTATCTAATTCTAGCCATGATGTTTGTGAAATCGCCGCTGATTTTTCCAATTGAATATCATAGGCTTCATAACGGTCAGTACTGGCACTTAACTTGGTAGAAATTCCACCCAAACGCTTGATAATAATTTCGACATACTGCCATAAATTATCGGCTCGAGAATAAAAATGCCCCGGATTTTTATGTGTCGGGTCAGATAACCTCACCATATAATCATGTAACGCATCAATCCCTTTTTGATACTCTGCTTCAGAAGAAGGTAATGCCCATGAATTGTGTTCATAGTAAAAATAAGGCTCTGCAATCGCTAAATCAGGATCTTCGGCTGATTGAGATTGTGAACGTGCCAAATGATTTCGTAACGCAGATGCTCCGTCACGTAACATCACCAATACCCCATATTCCCAACTGGTAATATTATCTAATATCAATCCAGGCGGGCCCACATCATTAGTGATATAACCACCTGATTTATGGAGTAATGTTTCGGCAATATGCGCTAAAGTATTAGCATACACATAACCGACATGTAAATCTTCAGTCTGATCAAGTGCTTGACGTTCTTTTGCTTCTACTATGACATCAAATTGTCTAGGTTCAATACTCCAATAACCCCCCAAAGCAATGATAACAACGATGATAATTGCCGTTATTACTCCAAAAAACCATGCAAAACCTTTCGTTTCTGCTTCTTGCGAAAAATCGCTTGCTGACATGTTATAACCTTAAATTAAATTAAATGCCGAAATAGACTTAATATTAAGCGTGTTCACTTTATATTAATGTTAATTTTCTAAAATTTTTATTAAAAAATATCCACTCATAATACCACTTTTATCCTCACACCCACGGATTATCAAAATTCACGCCACGTAATCAATCAGCTATTCATCTTTTTCCAATAAAGCGGCAAAACGCGTGCCTAAAATTTCACTAATTTGCGTTAAAAACAGATTGCCCATACTATAATGAAAACGATCTTTATCACGACTCCCAATCGCAATAATACCTTCAATTTCATTAAAAGCCATCGGAATAATTGCACACGATTTTACTTTTAAGGCATTGCTCGCAAATAAAAATTGGGCTTGCTCTAAAGTTGGTTCGCCACAACTCGCTTGATTACTGCTTAATTCTTTTTCAAATAATTTTAATTCACTCGCATCCGGCAACATAAATAAATTACTCAGATTGGTTTTATATTTTTGTTCAGTAATAATTTTAACCACAAAAAAATCAGTTAAAAAACACTCTGACAACACCATATTTAAATTTTTTAAAGCGGCATCAATGCTATCAACCTCAATCACTGCTAAGGTTAATTCATGCATTTGATTAACCGAATGGTCATTATCTCGTGCAATATCCACTAATGTGGTTAATTGCTCTTCCATCGCTTGATGTCGATGGCGAAATAAATCTAATTGCCGAGATACTAGCGATACTGCATCACCACAAGGGTGCGGTAAATGCATACTTTCTAATAATTCTAAATGCTGCTTAAAAAAATCAGGGTGCTTGGCCAAATATTTTGCCACCTCAGCACTTTTTAACTGCTTACTCATAATTCAATACTTCCTTCAAATACACTTGTTGCTGTTCCCGTCATAAACACTGGGGTGTCACGCCCTTGCCAATGGATTTTTAATTCACCATTAGGCAGCTCAACCACCACATCATTATCCAATAATTTATGCTCAATTCCGATAATCACTGCCGCACACGCCCCACTACCACACGCCAAGGTTTCACCTGCTCCTCGCTCATAAACCCGCAACTTAATGGCTTTGCGATTAAGTACTTGCATAAAGCCGACATTCACCCGTTCAGGAAAAAAAGGATGACTTTCTAAGGCTTCACCTAAGCTTTCAACCGCGGCAAACTGTATATCTGCCACTTCTAATACCGCATGAGGATTACCAATTGATACCGCACCAAATGCACGCTCTGTCCCGTCAATATTAACGGTATAAAATTTTTGTTCCTGCTCACTACGCACTGGAATTAACACCGGTTTATGCTGTGGAATGCCCATATTCACGGTAATTAAATGATTATCATCAAAGGTGAGTAATAATTGCCCTGCTAAGGTATCAACGAGAATATTTTCTTTATAAGACAAACGTTTATCACGAATAAAACGTGCAAAACAGCGGGCTCCATTACCACATTGAGCCACTTCACTGCCATCAGCATTAAAAATACGATAACGAAAATCCGCATGAGAGCCTTCGGCATATTCGACTAATAATATTTGGTCGCAACCCACGCCAAAATGACGATCAGCAATAAAACGAATATCGCGGTGGCTTAGATTAATTTTTTGACGAATAGCATCAATCACCACAAAATCATTACCTAAACCCTGCATTTTTGTAAATTCAATTAACATAATTCTTTGATACTATGGTAATAAATGTTCACCAGCCCAAAGCTGTGTGATACTTTCACGTTCACGAATAAGATAGGCTTTATCTTTATCAACCATGATTTCTGCAAGTCGCGGGCGAGAATTGTAATTAGAGCTCATCGTAAAACCATAAGCACCTGATGAACGAATAGCCAATAAATCATTTTCTTGTAAGGCTAAATCACGCTGCTTACCCAAGAAATCACCGGTTTCACAGACAGGGCCGACAATATCCCATGTTTGCGTTTCCGTATTATTATTTTGCTGCACCGGAATAATAGCCTGCCATGCACTGTATAAAGACGGTCGTACCAAATCATTCATTGCCGCATCGACAATTGCAAAATTTTTATATTCGGTCGGCTTTAAATACTCTACTTTGGTAATTAAAATGCCTGCATT
>ENA-ORXI01003205-ORXI01003205.1-sediment-metagenome-genome-assembly--contig:-NODE-3205-length-11200-cov-5.609458_pt1 | contig 11200 bp, 17 predicted proteins | sample MGYA00237861_ERZ511468 | MGnify/ENA primary metagenome ERZ511468 (study PRJEB26299, sample SAMN06266213) | sediment metagenome | isolation source: Hudson Canyon methane seep mesocosm | place...
GCAGTTCACAAAAAAGCACCAAAGAGTGTTTATGGTGCAGCAATTGGTGGTATGGTTTTCTTGTTACACTTAGTTGGCGTACCATTAACTGGCGCATCAATGAATCCTGCAAGATCCTTTTCTCCTGCATTAATTTCAGGTGATGCTGGTTTATGGGAAGTTCAATGGATATACTGGGTCGGTCCAATTATTGGTGGTATTATTGGTGGTGCTTTAATGACATACATCTATACTAACAAAGCCGAAAAAGAAGAATAATTTTTCAAATACCAACATTTTTAAAAATTTAAGATAATTTTTTTCATTATGTCTTTGCCAAATGATTTACTTGAATTATTGAGTTCAGAATATGATAAATTAGAAAATCTTGTTAACGCCATGAATTTTGATGATGAATTACCTGTAAATCAAATTGTTGAAGTATATTATCAAATCACAAATGTCTCTTCAATGATTACAGTTGTGAAGCCACAACTTGCTCAAAATAACGATAAAATTCTACATGCTGAAAAATTTATCTCTGAAAAATTTAATTCCACTATTCATCCAAAAATAATGGAACATATTACAAATTCAATATCTGATATTACTGATAATTTACAATCTCTTAATTCTGAACAAAAATCCAAAGAAACCATTGAAACTGAGGCTAAATTATACGAGAAATTACGTGAAATAATGAGTACTAAAGAATTTGTAAAACAATATGATGCAGGTATATCTCATGATTGAAAAACTTGCTGAAAATCTGGTAAATCTAAAAAAAGAATTTGTCTCTAATTATATTGGAACCAGTCAGATTCAAGAATTAATTCCTACTTCTAACTCTGAATCGTTTCCAATTGATCAATCTGAATTAAATTTACTTCATGAATATGCAACTAAAAATCCAATTTATTATAATTCATTTGAAAAAATTATTGGGGGTATTTCTTGTATTGTTTATGAAGGTGACATTAACAAATATTGGTTAAACAGTATACAACATGATTCAAGTCATGCTCCTTTTTCCCCAACATGGATTATGTCTGGATATATTATGTCATTATTTGCAAAAAAAAATGGTTATTCTGAAATAATTGATATTGGTTCTGGCGATGGACGTATTGCATATTGTTCTAAGATACTTGGTATGGAATCGTATAGTATTGAACTTGATAATCAGCTAGTTGATCTTCAAAAATCATTAACAACTAATATTAATTTTAATCCAAATTGTTTTGATGCAGTACAATTTGATTATTCTTCATTGAATCTGTCTAGACCCTTATTTTTCATAGGTGGTCTTGCTCAAATGGGTGGATTGGAATTGGCAACAGGAGTGTTGAACAAAATTAAATCTGATTCTAATTTGTGGAATAATACTGGTTGGGCTTTTGCTGGAACTTTATCAAAAAAATATACTGTAGACCCAAAAAATAATGCTGGATGGGGTAGCTTTATTGAAAATAATGCTCTTCAGTTAATTCAAAATATTTCTTTACCTACTGCTTGGTCGTTTCATGAATCTGATGAAACACAATATGTTTTTGCAAAACCCCTCTAAGTAATAGCAATCCAAATTAAGTGTCCTTTTCAAAATATTCTTGGACACGTGGCTCAGCTTGGATAGAGCAAGCGCTTGCGGAGTGCTAGGTCGTCGGTTCAAATCCGACCGTGCCCGTTTATTCTCTTATTTTAGTAATTCCATGAAATTTTATTTATTCTTAAATAATATCTTCTTTCAATATAGTAATGAGCCGTCAGGACTTTGATTCTAATTTAATTTTAGTTGAAGATGTTATGACTAGAGCAATTATTTCTGTAACTAATGAAACTACTGTATTTCAAGTGGCAAAAATGATGGAGCAAGGTGGAATCGGTGCTGTTCTTGTAAAGAAAAATGGTCATCTTAGTGGTATTATTACTGATAGAGACTATGCAACAAAAATTGTAGCTCATAATCTTCCTTCTGATACCCCAGTGGAACAAATAATGTCATCACCGTTAATTACAATTAATTTTGATGAATCAATTTCTGCTGCAGCAGAAAGAATGACTAGTAAAAAAATTAGAAAACTTGCAGTAACTGATAATGGAAATATAATTGGGCTAATTACTTCAACTGATTTAGTTACTCAGCTTAGTAAATAACTAGAATGTTTTTGTTTTTCTGAGAAATACTGTTACTGATATCATGTAACATGTTGTTGCAATAATTTCTGAAATTATTGATGCTAAATATGGCTCAATACCTATTTCTAACAAATAATACAAACTTGGCCATCTGATTCCTAGATATATTATCTCCCCAATCCCAAATGATGATATTAATTTTAGTAATTCTTTCTTAATTAATCCTGATTCCATAGTTTTGTACCTTTTTCTATTGTCTATGTAAAACAAACTTGAAAATAATCCAAAATAAATTATATATCCAATAATGATTGTTATGGTTGTAGTTTGGTAATTTTCATAATCTGCTAATAGTTGAGCCGCTACTGCAGATAATGACGCTGATGCAATAAAACAAATTATAAAATTTCTATTAATTTGTAATAACTGCTTATTTAATTTCATAATTTATCTAATATTTTATAATTAATCTTCTGTCTTAATTACTACTCGAAAGTTGTGAAAAATCATTATATTGGAAAAATAACTTAATGTTTTAGCCTGTTTTTTTCTTATATAATCACGCCTATTTGATATGAATTAACTTTTTTACAGAAAACTTATTGCTGTCTTCGACAATATAGATCATCTTGGATTGTTTACAATGTGATGGAAAAGGAAAATTCATGAATGAATTTGGTCTAATGGAAAAATGCACTTTCTGTAAAAACCCTGATTTATCTTTTGGATAGATATTTTTATCTAAATGTATAGTTGGGAAGGAAATTGATAAATTGATTTCAATTAATCCAGTGTCTAATCTGCCTCTTCAAAGATCATAGATAAATTTGAGAGAGTAATTAGAAATTAGTGACAAAATTAGACTCCTCTGCTGAGAAATTGATTTCAGAATCTAAAAGTAGATTGGAAAAAAGAAATACCTGGCTTGAACATTCAATTAAAGATTTTGAAAAAGAACTTCCAAAACATGAATCTTTTCCCACATCCAAAGACATGCTTACTTCCTATATTGGAATATATCAAAATCAAATTAATTTCAATAGGGGAATTTTAGAACTGTTAAGTAATGCTGATGAGATTCTTCTTAGATATGATATATAGAATTAATTTGTCTTTTTTTTAACTTGAATTTTTTTTGTAATATCTTCATATCGATTTAATGGAACTATTTTGACTATACTTGTTGATGCTATTCCTGTATCTATGCAGAGTTTTTCTATGTCATGTGCATGTATTGCATCAATAATGATAATCCATTGATGTTCTAAAACTGACATGTAAAATTCAACAATTTTGTTTATATTGTATTTTTTCATCTCTGCATTCAATTGGTCTTTAAGTTTTAGAAATGTCTCTTTACTTATTTCATTATTCATTGGACATGATTCTGGACTATGTGTGGCAAACACTCCAAATAGCATAATTGAATCATTTTTTACTCCTATTTAATGCATTTTCATATTTTATCTTTTAAATTGATTCGATGAATCTCTTTCTAAAATTTAATATTTACAGTTATTGTAGTAAAAATTGAATTTATTATGAATGAAAAATCCTTTGCAACTTCTTTATCTTGTATAGATGGTAGAGTTCAACTTCCTATGATTAATTGGATTAAAGAAAAATACTCTGTAGATTTTGTTGATACTATTACTGCACCTGGCATTGATAAAGTAATTTTTGATGGTGATGTTGAATCTATTAAAAAAAGTGTGATAATTTCTATCTCTAATCATAAATCATCTCATATTGTTATTTCTGGACACTTTGGATGTGCTGGAAATCCTGTTTCTGAGGATGAGCATTTTATTCATATCAAAAAAAGTGTAGACATTGTAAATTCTTGGAATTTGGATGCTGATGTAATTGGTGTTTGGATTGATGAGAACTTTGTTCCTCATTTACTATAATTTTTTTTCTATCTCTAACCATAAATCATACAATGTTCGCATTCACATACTTCTTGCTCTTTTGATTTTTTTAGACATTTTTTATGTTGACCTGCTTGACATTGAACGCATACTTCTTCAATATTTTCTACTTCGGTGTATTTTTTAGATTGATCAAATCCAAAACCTCCATCTTGTGGTCCTACCATAAACTTTCTTTAATTTATCTAGTATTTCTAGTTCACTAATTTAGTACACTTTTGATGGTGTCCTGTAATTCATTTTTATTTTCTTCAATAATTCCTCTAATTTCAAAAGTATCTACATATCCTCCTGCTGATGCACGTGTTGCTTTGAGTAGATAGTGTAATGATCCTTCTTCAATTTTTCCAACATAATATCCGTAAAGAAAATCTAATTCATCGTTACATTTCCAAATTTTTTTAATATTTGGAAATGTTTGTTCAATTTCCGTAGGTATTTCTTTAATTCTCATTTTGATGTAATTATCCAATGATTTTCTAATTGTACTGTCTTGAAGCAATTCTATTTTTACCTGACACTTGCTACTTTTTAGTCCTTATTCTGATATCTTTTTTTTTCATCATCTTTATTGTCCCACATATGCATAGTACCTCTAATCATAAATGAACCCAGAATTATTGTTCCTAATCCTACTACTACAAAAACAAACAATTTGCCTATGTCTTTGATACTTGCCAACATCATTCCCTTACTGTCATTCTAATTATAACTGTCTAAATTTATCAATTAGATTCAATAATGAGTTAATCTTTTTTTGAATATGACTAAGAAGCAGCAGGTTGTTGCATGGATTGCAATGATTGGAGGGGGTATTGGCTTCTTCTTCTTCTCTATTGAAATGGCTGAATGGATGCGTTAGTGCAAATCAAAACACTCTCTAATATTTTGTAAATCTCTTTATGCTTGTTTACACTTGTGTAATGCAATGGTTTTGGTACTAATTGGGATTGCAATAGGTATTCTAATAGTGGCAATTTTGATAATAAAGGCAACTAGAACACCAGCTCGTGATATAGTGGGAATGGACATAATTTGCAAAAAATGTGGAACTAGAACAAATGGATTAGCATGTCTCAAATGTAAAAATAAATTTCAATCATTTGGAGTTTGAAAAATCATGAATAAATTAATTGAAAAACAAAGAATTAGTGAGGAAGACTATTGAATAATAAAATAGATGAGAAAAAAATGAACTGTAAATAATGTTGCCTGTTATTACTTCTGAAATTAAGATCTTTTTGAATTCCCAAAAACTAGGGTTTGTTGCTACAGTTTCTTCAGATGGGAAACCCAACATATCTCCAAAAGGAACTATAATTCCATGGTCTGATGACCTTCTTGCATTTGCAGATATTCGTTCTCCTGACACCATGACGAATTTACAAAATAATCCTTTTGTAGAAATTAATGTAATTGATCCTTTATCTCGTAAAGGATATTTGTTTACAGGAACTGCTAAAATAATTAAAGATACTCCTTTGTATGATGAAATTCTTAATCATTATCGAATTAATGGAATTCAAAGTCCAATTAGTTCCATTGTACTAGTATCTATTTCATCTATTTCTACAGTTATTTCTCCACTTTATGATTTGGGTAAAACTGAAGAAGAAATAAAATTAAAATGGAAAAAATATTTTAATGATTTTTAATTTGTTGATTTAATTTTCATTAATTCTTCCCGTGTTTTTTTATGTGCTTTTCTTTCTTCTTCTAAAAGTCCTTGTATTTTCTCTAATTCTTTTTGTGTTGTAGTTAATTTTGATTTTAATGATCCTACAACTACACTTGCAGCCTCAATTATGCCTGCATTAGTTTTCTCACTAGAATTTTTTCCTTGTATGTCTTTTTTTTCTTTTGGAGTTAAGACGTTTGTATCTTGAAATTGATCTTTTTTATCTAATCTTTCTTTTGCGTTGTATAATCTAGAATTTGCTTTATCTAATTCTTTTCCTACTTCTACTTTTTGTTTTCTTATTTCATGTAATGATGATTGCCCTTTTACAATTTGTTCTTTAATTTCACTATGTTCTTTTGTCATTTTATCTAATTCTTCTTTTATTTTTTTGAATCCTTTTTCAGTTTTATTGAATCCATTAATTGATTTTGTATCTTTAATTTGTTGAGAATTTTTAATTTTCTCTCTTATTTCTCTATATTCTCTTTGTACTATGTCTAACTCCATCTTTTTTTGGTTAAACTCTTTTTTTATTAACATTAAATTACTAACTGTTGTATCGTATTCTTCTTTGACTGTTTGAATTTTTTCTGTAATATTTGTAATCTCGTCTTGCTTTGTTCTAAATTCATTTTGATGATTCTCTACTTCTGTTTCTAATTCTTCTTTTAGTACGGATTCATTATTTTCCTCTACTTCTGCTTTCTTTCTACTAAAAAATCCCATGGTTTTTCCTCTTTTTTTTAAAAGATGAACCTTTCGTTATTGACGTTTTACTCTGTTTCTGATAAATTTTAGATAAAATCCAATTCCTCCAATAGCAATACCTCCAATCCATACTATGACACTCAAACTTTTTGGAACAATTGCTTCTTGCGGTCCTACTATTAGCATTAATGCACCTAAAATTATTAATGCAAATCCTCCACTGTTTCTACTTTTGTTATGATCTCCGTGAACCATGATTAAAGATACTCTGATAGTGTTTTAGCAACTTGCTTTCTACCAATATCTATGATGAATGGGCCTATTTTGGGTCCTCTAGAGGTTCCAAGAATTATTTGATATAATATTTTAAAGAAATCTTTTGGTTGTACTCCATTTGCTTTTGCAATTTGATATATTGTATTTTGAATATCTTCCGGTTCTTCTTCTTCTTGTAATGCCGTAACCAATATTCCTAATGCTTTTTTAGATATGTCGTTTAAATTTACTTCTGTTTTTTCTTGTTCATCAAATTCATCTGAATAATTTCCAGCAATTTCAATTAATTTTTCAATTTCTGGTTCTGGGTTTTTTATTACTCCATAATCCATTAGTTTTTTCATTACCCTTTCATTTCTATCTTCTTTGAAAATTTTTGTTAGTTCGATTAAAAGTCTGTAATTAATATGAATGCTTGATTGTTTTGGTGGATTAAGAAGATTGACATATTCGTACAGTCCTTTTAATTTAGTTAATTTTGCTTGATTATCCACTTTGATTCTACCAAAGTATGTATCTTCAAGTTCATTATACTCATTCATCAAACCTGGAATGTCATCAAATCCTAATTCTCTAGCTCCTGTAATTCTTTTGTATAGCAATAGTAGGATTGATTTTGAATTACCAAATTCCAACCATTTTTGGGCTGTAATTACATTACCTAATGATTTTGAAATCTTTTTTCCACCTTTATCTAAAAACATTTCATATTTTACATGATGTGGATGTGGTACTCCTAAAATTTCATCTGCCACCCAGTCATTTACTTTCACTGAATCCATGATGTCCTTTCCATATGCTTCAAATCTAATGTCAAATGCAGACCAGCGTGCTGCAAATTCCACTTTCCAGGCTAATTTTCCTAAATCTTTTGTGATGTCTGCCTCTCCTTCATGACCACAACCTTTGATCATCTTTGAGCCAATTTCTGTATCATGACATTTGTATTTGACTTTCTTTTCATTACTAATGTATTCTGTAGCTTCTGCAGTGTAGAGTCGATTACATTCTGCACATACTGGAAAATACGGTAAGTATTTTTGATATTTTTCTTGTCCTACTAATTCAGAAATCGCATCTCCAATTTTTACACTATTTTGTAATATTGTATGAATATGATCTTTTAGTAATCCTTGCTTGTATGTGTCTATAGCTCTTCTGAATTCATATTTTATTCCAACTTTATCTAATCCATCTAGAAGAATACTGCTCATATGCATACCGTATGAATCATGACATCCATAAGGGTCTGGAATTAATGATACTGGTTTTCCAATATGCTCTTCTAAACCAAATTCTTGCATTCCTTCTGGAATTTTTCTTAATCCATCTAGATCATCTGAATATGCGATTAATTCTGATTTGTATCCTTGATTTTCTAATGCTAGTTTTACTCCGTATGCTCTGACTGCATCTCCTAAACTTCCAATGTGTGGAATTCCTGAAGCACCTAAACCGCTTTCTACTCTTATTAGATCTAAATTTCTTCCAATTTTTTTTTCACGTTCAATTAATTCTGATGCTAATTTATCTATCCATGTTCCTTTACCAATAATTTTTTCTTCTGACATTTCTTTTCACTAATTCAATATTTTGGACATGTATGGCCCATATAACGAATACCCTAATTTTTGATAATATTCTCTTGTACCCACTGCACTAATTACTAGTATTTTTTTTGCATCAAATTCCTCTTTAGATATTTTTTCAGCTTCTTTCATTAAATTTTTTCCTAGCCCTGAATGTTGAATTTCATCTTTTTCCTTCTCTCCTAATTTTAACGATTTTCCATATACGTGAATTTCTCTAACTATGCATGTGTCATCATTAATTTCATCTCTATGTGCTTCAATACTTGGTTTTCTTAATCTCAAAAATCCGTAAATTGATTCATTTTTGTCTTCATATGATAAGAAAACCTCTTTTCCTCCTGAGGAGTCATAATCTATTCTGTTTAATTTTATGTCTCCATTGTCTGTTTTTTTATTTGTTAATCCTGCCTCTCTACATCTAATACATTTACATGATAATCCTTGTTTTGCAAGATTTTGATGTACAATTTGTCTTAAGTTTCCTGATTTTGGTCCTGCTATGATTTCTTTTGGAGAAATTTCTCTCTGTACTCTCATGATTCTAACCCATTTTGGAACATTCTTTTTTGCTTCTGTTAGTACTCTGATCATTTCATCATCTGAATATGGTGTGTATTTGCCTTGCTTGTATTCTTCATACAATGGTGTGTTTTCAATTACTAATGAGGGATAAATCTTCAACATATCTGGACGTAATTGTGAATCTGAAAATAATTTCTTAAAATCTGCAATGTCTCCATCTGGTGTCATTGTAGGTAATCCTGGCATCATATGTGCAACAATTTTGTATCCTGCATCTTTTGAAATTTGAAATGATTCTATTACGTCATTATAATCATGCCCTCTATTGATAATTTTGTAAACTCTTTCTTGTAATGATTGAACTCCTATCTCTACTCTTGTAACTCCATAACTCAACATTAAATCAACATGTTCTTTTTTACAATAATCTGGTTTTGTTTCAATTGTAAATCCTACATTTCTTATTTCTGCATGTTCATTATTTAATTTGGCTTCTTTCAAGTTTTTTGAATCTGTTCCATTTTGTGCATCATAACATGATTTGATAAAATTTTCTTGATAGTCTTTTGGCATAAATAGAAAAGTCCCTCCCACAATCACAATTTCCATTTTTGATGGATCATGTCCAAATGCAATTAATTTTTCAATTTTTGATGTGATTTGTAATTTAGGATCAAATTCATTTTCAATTGCATTTAATGATGATGGTTCTTTTCCTGTATAGCTGTTTGGAGAATTAAATTCAATTCCCCCTGGGCAATAAGTGCATCTTCCATGTGGACATGCATATGGTTTTGGCATTAATGCTATTACTGATACTCCCGATGCTGTTTTTGCAGGTTTTCTTATTAGTACTTTTTTTAATTTATCAAAATCATAATTACTTGCCATTGATAATATTTCATAATTTTTTGGAATTCTATCTAATGCATATTTTGTACAAATTTTAATAATTTCTTCTTTGACTTGTTTTTTACTTGGTTCATTAATTGTTAAAAGATTCTTTGTAATCTCAGTACATGCTTTAGATAATATTGGATCTAATTTATTCATGAATATTATTGATCTGACACCGTTAAAATTTATTCTGATTTTTGTTCTACTGTTTTATTTGATTCATTATTGGCATTTCTTTGCTCTTTTCTATATTCAATTTTTAACCAAATTGGAGTGATGATAGTTGTTACTACTACCATGATTATGATTGTAGAGTATACTTCAGATGTAAGAATTCCAGCTGTTATTCCAACTCCTGCTACAATTAATCCCACTTCCCCTCTTGAAATCATTCCAATCCCTACACGCAGTCCTTTTTGCTTGCTTTTTAAGAAATACATTGCAGGAAGACCACATCCAAATAATTTTGTTGTAACTGCAATTATGACTATGACTGCACTTAATGCCAAAATATTCAAATCTACTGCTCTTAGATCTACTTGTGCGCCGATGATTGCAAAAAATAATGGTGCAAAAATTAAACCAATTTTCCCAACATAATTCTCTATCTTTTCAAATACTTTGGTTGTTGATAATGCCATGCCTACAGCAAACGCCCCCACAATCGGCGACAAACCTATGGACCCTGCAAGAGCTGCTGCACCAAAGAACGCCGCAGTAGCTATTCCTTCAACACTTCCTTTTGCTTTCCATATTCTTGGTGTGATTATTTTTGGAATTACAACTACTGATACAATGAGCATTATTGCAAAGAATCCTAATACTTGTAAAATTGTAATTGTTACTTCTGTAATGTCTATGTTGTCCACTCCTCCATCTGATCCTGCAATGGATGTTACTACTGATAGAACTGCAATTGCTAGGATATCATCTACAATTGCGGCACCTATGATGAGTCTCGCTTCGGGTGTTTTGAGTTTTCCAAATTCACTCAGAACTTGAATTGAAATTGCAATACTTGTCGCTGTAAGCGCGGTTGCAATGAGCATTGATTGTAATGCATCAAATCCAAATAATTGGAAAACTGCGAGCCCTATAAAGAATGGAATGACTACTCCTAATGTTCCAACTACGAATGCTGCTTTTCCACCTTTGAGAAATTCTTTTGGTGTCATTTCAAGCCCTGCCATGAATAAAATTACAATTGCACCCATTTCTCCTAATATTTTGATCTCATCATTGATTTGCAACAATTGTTTTCCATCAATTATTTGCAATCCTCCTAATGCAAATGGTCCTACAATCATACCTGCAATTAATTCTCCTAATACAATTGGAAGTTTTAATCTAAGGAAAAGTTCTGCCATTAATTTAGCTGCAAAAAGAAGTATTCCTACTCCAATTATTGTTTCAATAAAATGGGCTTCACTCATTGTTATCTAATAAAATCAAAGAAATCTGTCATATAAGGTGATGTT
>ENA-ORXI01003206-ORXI01003206.1-sediment-metagenome-genome-assembly--contig:-NODE-3206-length-11195-cov-3.250135_pt1 | contig 11195 bp, 4 predicted proteins | sample MGYA00237861_ERZ511468 | MGnify/ENA primary metagenome ERZ511468 (study PRJEB26299, sample SAMN06266213) | sediment metagenome | isolation source: Hudson Canyon methane seep mesocosm | place: USA:Hudson...
TGAATGTGTCATAATCTTCAATGCCATCGGTTGTAAAACTTGTGCCATTCATCGTAAGCGTTAATGCATTTGCTGGTACGTCAGTACCTGTAACGGTAGCAGTTGAAGTAAATTGATTAAAACCTAAGTCAAAACCACTCTCTGTAATGGTTAATGAATTATCTAACCCAGGTTCTGTACTTTTTACAACCAGTCTATAAGTGTCTGTTGCAACTTCTTCTAAAGATGCATTAAAGGTACTGATATTATTAATTTCTGTTGCAATTTCTTCATATGTTCTTCCTAATGTAGAAATAACCTCATCATTGATTTTCATATATGTTGCATTTGTTTGAAATGTACCTTCGGCATCGATTACAGCAGCAAATTCATTATAGTCTGCTCTATACGTAGAAAAGGCCGTTCCATTAATAGTTAATTCATCTGTATCTTCATCATAAGAAGCAGTAAATGTACCACTGGCATCAATTGCTGTTGCTAAAGCATCAAAATCTTCTCCATCTGTTGAAAAAATTTCTCCATCTATTTCAATATAATCTTCAGAAGCACTGAATGTAGCGTCAGTATTAATTGCTGATACTAAATCAGCATAAGTTGAACCAGTTGATATTTCAGTTGTTCCATTTAGAGTCAGTATACCAGTACCTGAATTATAACTTGCCACTCCTAAAGTACCATTAAGATTTATAGCATCTTTTAAGGCTTCAAAATTTCCTTCCATTGTAAAGGTACCATCTAAGTTTACCTCTAATGAATCTATTGAAATATCATCTTGGGTTATCTCTTCTGGCAATTTAACTTGAACTCTAATATACCCAAAACTTCCATCTTGCGCTGTATAGTTTACATTGTTATATAATGAATATCCTTCATGTAATTGATTCAAGTTTGTAATAGAAACCACTTCAAAGGTACTAATAGGATTATCATTGCTATCAATATCTGCTACAACAAAGCTTTCAGTTATAGCCGTAATATTTGTTGAAGTTGAGTCATTTTCAGCCACATTAATTGCAGTCTCATTTGTTAAACTGGTAATAACGGGTTGGTCGTTTGTTCCTGTTATCATCAAAGTAACAGTTACTGTTTCAGAAATAGCACTCTCCCCTTCATTTAATCCAGTGGTTCCATCAGTAACTCGAACTTCAAAACTAATGTTTGCCATTTCCCCTTCGCCTAGATTTTCAATTCCATCTCCACTTACAACATAACCTCCATTGGCATCAATAGTTACACTCATATTACTGATAATATCTTCTTCACCATGTTGCGCTGAATCAACTACACTTGCAGTTACAGTTTCAGAGACAAATTCATAACCATCATTTAGGTCTGTATCAAAAACCGTTTCAGAAATACTTCCATGAAGATCAATTTCCATAACATCACTTGCAACGGCTTCTTCAATAATTGGTTGGTCGTTTGTTCCTGTTATCATTAAACTAACAGTAACCGTCTCAGAAATGGCACTTTCTCCTCCATTTTCTCCTCTTGTTCCATCTGTTACTCTAATATCAAAACTTATAGTTACAGTTTCTCCCTCTGCTAAATTCTCTATTCCATCACCTCGTACAACATAATCTCCATTTGCATCTAGTGATACACTCATATTACTTACTATATCAACCCCATCATGTAAAGCTGAATTAAGAACATTTGCCTCAACTGTTTCAGATACAAACATATATCCATCACTCACATCTAAATCAGAAACGGTTTCAGTAATACTTCCACTTAAAGAATTTTCTAGAACATCACTAACAACTGCTTCTTCAATAACTGGTTGATCGTTTGTTCCAGTAACCGTTAAGGTAACTGTTTTTTCAACACTTACAGCACTACTAGTTCCTGAGTCATCTGTTGCTGTATATTGAAATGTAACCGTTGCTATTTCACCTTCAGCTAATGAGTCAAAATTTCCATCAACTGTGTAAGATCCATCTTCATCAACAACTACTGCTAAATTAGAAACATCAGCTTCGCTATTTGTAGTAACACTAGCACGTCCTACTTGTTGGAAAGTGTGTGTATCTGTTGTATCTAAATCTTCTGTTAAAACCAATGTTCCTGAATAAATTTCTTCAACTCCACCTGACTCTATTGCACTTATACTTACATCATCAACTAGGGGTTGGTCATTGGTTCCAATAACTGTGATGGTAACTGTTTGAGGTTCACTTACTGCGTTTTGTGCTTCTGAATCATCTGTAGCAGTATATTGGAAGTTTATAGTAGCAATTTCTCCATTGGCTAGGGCATCGAAGTTTCCATCTACTGTATAATCTCCACTTTCATTAACAATAACTTCCAAACTACCTACTTCTGCTTCACTATTTGTTGAAACTTCAGCTTGGCCTACTTGTTGGAAAGTATGTGTATCATTTAAATCTATATCTTCAGTAAGAACTAAAGTACCAGAATAAATCTCTTCAACTCCATTTGACTCTAATAATGAACTATTGCCACCATCTAAGGTCACTCCATTTTCACTATTTATTGTAATTTGATATGGACCATCATAACTATTATAGGTATTAACTCCATTTTGAATATCACTGGTACTTAAATGATAACCTCCAATTACGATTACATAATTACCTGCTTCTAAATTTGACATACTAAGATATGAATCCAAACCTGTTTGACTTCCATCTGTACGTCCTTGATTACTATCGTCATTTAAAGTGATTAATGAAGAACTTTCAAAATTCCCCGTATCGTGATATAAATAAATATATGAATCAAGATAAGATTGTACACCATCTTCATTTATATCAGTATAACTTGAATAACCCCACTCAGTAAGAACATCAAAACTAATAGAACCCCCATTATGGGTGAAGTGCCAGTAATCTATACTTCCATCGCCATTTTCTGATTCAATTTGTCCTTGGGTTACAACACTAGTAGTACCATTTCCCGAAACAATTTCACCTGGGATACTTCCACTGTTTATTGTTGTGTCTTCACTTATATTAACATCTGATACAAGGGGTTGATCATTTGTTCCTGTTATCATTAGAGTAACTGTTTGTGTTTGAGATATAGCACCCTCACCTTCGTTTGAGCCACTTGTTCCATCTGTAACACGAACCTCAAAACTAATAGTTGCCATCTCCCCTTCGCCTAGGTTTTCTATTCCATCTCCACTTACAACATAATCTCCATTGGCATCTATTGATACACTCATATTACTGATGATATCTGACTCATCATGTTGCGCTGAATTAAGAACATTTGCAGTTACAGTTTCAGTGACAAATTCATATCCATCATTTATATCCATATCTGAAACTGTTTCTGTGATACTTCCACTTAAAGAGTTTTCTAATACATCACTAGCAACTGCTTCTTCAATAACTGGTTGATCATTGGTTCCTGTAATTACCAGTGTAATTTCTTTTGGTTCAGATACGGCACTCTCATTTTGGGAATCTGAATCATCTGTTGCAGTATAAAGGAAGGTCACCGTCGCAGTCTCTCCCTCTCCTAGGTAATTAAAATCCCCTTCTACGCTATATTGCCATCCATCTTCATCTTGTGTAATACTTACTAAATCTGAAGAGGCACTCTCCCCATTTACTTCTATACTTCCATTTACTACTTGATAACTATGGGTATCATTTACATCATCATCACTTACTGTTTCCAGGTTTGCTGTAAATGTTGTTAATACATCATCTTGTGTATCATCTACATCTACTACATCACTTATATCTTGTGTCTCTTCAAAAACAACAGCATCCCCATTTCCATATGTTAATTTAATTTTCATGTCTTGACCATCGTATAATCTTTGGTACCAAATTAAACCAATATCATCATATGGCTGCGTAACATTTGTGAGTTCTGCGTATAATGGACCTTCTATACCTGCAAATGTAATAGTATAGTTATCCCCTTCTATTAATTCAGCCGAAATTGGAACAGAAACAATATTTTCTCCTCCACCTGGAACATTAACACTGTTAGAAGTATAAACTACACTATTTTCACTATCAATTATTTCTATTCTAAAAGTTCCTGTTGATGATTCTGTAAAATTTAAATCTATTTGACTAAGAGTATCATCAATAGCTGTAAAAAGCTGTCCTTGAGGAGATAAAGGTAAAGAATAACCTGAAAAGTCTAATGTATCTAAACCAACTACCGTTTCTACCTCACCCTCACCATTTGCACTTATATCTTCAACAAGGGGTTGGTCGTTTGAACCATTTATAACCAATCGTATTTCTTGCGCTTGTGAAACACTACTTTCATTTGAAGATTCTGAATCATCCGTTGCAGTATAAAGAAATGTAACGGTTGCACTTTCATCTGAAGAGAGGTAATTAAAATCACCTTCAATTTTATATTCCCAATGTCCAGAACCTTCATCTTCCACATAATAAATAGTTGCTAATTCATCAGATACTTGTTCACCATTTACCTCAACACTTCCCTCTACAACCTGATAACTATGTGTATCATTTATATCCTCATCACTTACATTATCAAGTGTTGCAACAAAAGAGGTTAATACATCTGATTGAGTATCATCAACATCAGCCACATCAATTGAGTCAAGTGATTCAGTAATAGAGCCTGCATCAATAGCAAGAATTTCTGGTTGATCATTTGTCCCTGTTATTACTAACTGAATATCTTGTATTTCTGAAAGGTTACTCTCAACAGCTCCTTCAGAATTATCTGTTACTTGATATGAAAAAGTAACAGTAGCACTCTCACCTACACCTAAAGCATTGAAATTTCCTTTAAAATCATAATCGTATGAAAAGTGGCCATTATCATCTGAAGTTTGAGTAAAGAGTACTTCAAGAGGTTCAAAATCTGATACTTCTAAATCACCATCAAATTCTATTTTCCCACTAAATTCTTGTTCTTCATTTGTTAAGATGGTGATTTCTTCTATATCATCTGTATTTTCTTCGTCCTCTTCATTTCCTTCTTCATTCCAAGCATCCACTAATGAAATAGTATGTGTATCATTTAAATCATCATCCATACCTACAATTTCAGCATTAAAAGTGGTAAATACATCATCAAATTCTTCTCCTTGAACTGTTTCAGAGACTCCCAAAACTGAACTTGAAACATCCCCACCAATAGTAACACCATTTTCACTACTAAAAGTAATTTGATATGGGCCTTCATAATCACTGTCATCATTATAACCATCTTGTATGCTGTACTCAGATAAACTGTATCCCCCAACAACCACAACATAATTTCCAGCAGGCAAATCTTCAAGGTTTAAGTATGAATCATAACTATCTGTTGACCCATCAGCTTCGCCATCATATGAGTCATCATTATCATCAACATAAGAATCTTCGTTAAACTCACCTGTATCTCTATATACATATATATATGAATCTAATTCTGTTTGTTCATCATCCCCATTAACATCAACATAATCGTCTCCATATTCTGTTAACATATCTATTGTTAAAGGACCACCATTGTGTGAGAAGTGCCAATAATCAATACTCCCTCTATCATCTTCATCATCTAATTGAACAATATTACCTGTTGCAATAACAGTACTAGTACTATTACCAGATACAATTTCACCAGGAATATCCCCTACCTCATCATTTACCAACTCACCAATAATTGGTTGATCATTTGTTCCTGTAATTGTTATACTGACTGTTTTAACTTCTGAAATACTGTCTTCTTGAGCAGAATCATCTGTTAATAAAACATCATAACTCAATGTAATAGTTTCACCTTCAGCTAAAAAGTCTAAATTTTCATCAGTAATATACGTCCAATTTCCATTTCCTTCAGGTGCTTCACCATCAAGTGTTTCAATACTAAAACCTGAAGTCAAACTGTCAATTAGATCTTCATCTAATTCACCATTTGACCATGAAATATCTCCATTATAGGTTTGGCTTAATTCAAGGTTGTCCGTTAAATCTACATCTGAGAATTCAATATCACCCGAAACAATTAACTCAGCATTCCCATCTTCTTCAACAATTTCGCCTGAACCAATACTATCAATTGTAGGTTTGTCATTTGTTCCGTTAATTGTGATTGTTACAACTTGTGAGTCTGAACCATCTAAAGAGGATACGGTAAACGATTCAGTAAAACTATCATCAAGTCCAAGCTCTTGTACTTGAGATAATGTATTATCAATTTCATATGTCCAAACACCATCGGCACTTATAACCAATTCACCAAGATTCTCACCTTGGTCTACAGTTGTACTAAAAAAGGATTCACCACTATCTACATCAGCTACTTCCAAGGTTCCCGTTGTGCTTAATACTCCTTCTTCTGCACTTTGATCATCTGTAGTATCAGCTAATTCAGTGACTTCCCCTGTATTTACTCCTGTAATTACAGCTATATCGTTTGTACCATTAATACTTACAGTAATTACTTGTGAATCTGTTCCATCAACAGAAGTAACTGTAAATGACTCAGAAAAATTATCTCCCTCACCTAATGTTTGTACTTGAGATAAAGTATTATCAATTGTATATGTCCAAACACCTGCACTTGTTATACTTAAACTCCCAAGATTTTCGCCTTGAGCAACAGTTGTACTAAAAACAGACTCACCCGTATCAATATCAGAAACAGCCATAGTTCCTGATGCACTTAATGTTCCAGACTCAGCACTTTGGTCATCTGTAGTATCAACTAATTCAGCAACCGATCCTGTATCTGTTCCACTAATTTCTGCTGTATCATTTGTACCTGTAACAGTAACGGTAATTGTTTCAGTGGTTGTTCCATCTTCACTTACGACTTCAAAAGCATCCGTCACTACAGTCCCTGCTGGTAATGCTTGAACGACATTTCCTAAAGCACTTCCATCATTTGGATATAATTCATATACCCAAGCACCTGATGCTGAAATAGAAAAAGTACCATATGTACCAGCAACTCCAGTTTGAGGTGCAAAACTAACTTCAATATTTTGACTATTAACAATGCCTAAATCTCCACTTGCAATTAACGTTCCATCTTCAACTGCACTGTCTGCTAAATCGCCTGAAATTGTTAACTCAGCACTAGTTGCAGCTCCACCAGTGGTTGTTCCAGTTGGAACTGTATTTAAATCACCTTCTGGATCGTCATTGTTATTCGTTGTAGTATCTTCGTCATCATCATCGTTGTTCCCGTCAGTTTGATCACTGGTTGGGTTTTGTGAATTAGTTGTCTCCCCACCTGCAGCTGATGAAGCTGATGCAGATGCAATATCAGTAAACGAAGCCAATACATCACCTGTAAGCTCCCCACTAGAGTCAACTTGTAAAATATTAAGAAGTTCAAAGTCATCTACATTATTTGCTAATAAATTTCCCATATCTTTTAAAATTACAAAAAAAGTTGTACCATCTTCATTAGTAAAGGTTATTTTCACATCTGCGGAATCTTCACCAAATAAATCTGACTCAAATTCTACACCTTCTGGAACTTTTATATTAATTTGTTCACCAGCTTTAAGATTGTTTATTGTTTCATTTTCTGAAAGACTGACTTCAACTCCGTTTATCACAAGCGTAACCATGATATCCTCCTCAGCAATTTTGCCGTTTACGTTACTTTATCGTTACATTTTTATCACTTTATCGTTACAATATTTTCATACTGTAATTTTAACAGAGATTTAGTCTTAGAAAAGTCTTAATTGTAGAGAAGTATAATAAACTTTTTAATACAACCAAATTGCAACTATTAAGGGCTTTTCTTTGGTTTAGATGAAGAAAATTAATTGATATTTAAGATAGAAAAAAAGATATTTAAATTATAAAAACATAGGGTTTTACCACCCCATGTTTTTTAAGTTTTGTAAGCTTGAAGACATAGATAAAAGTTATTTTTTAATATTTTATTTTTTCATATAATTTTTCAATACAAATTGTTCTTTGAATCCCAATCTTTTATAAATTCCCAATCCCAATGATGATGCTTGTAATGTCAGAAAAGAAACTTTTTGTTTTTTAGCATAATTAATCGTTTCAATCATTATATCACGTGCAATTCCTTGCCCTCTATTTTCACTTGGAACACCTACTAAATGAACACCTATCACGTCACTACTTAAAAAAACAAGTGCAGTTCCAACTGCTTTATTATCTTTATATGCTAATAAGAGCTGAATATTTTCATTATTTAATATTTTTTTTATTACATCTTTGTTTATTTGTTTTGAAAAAGATTCAGATGCAATTTTCACCCACATCTCTATCTCATTTTGTGTATTAATATAGTTAAATTTCAAGTTAGAATTTTGCTTATCACTATTATTTTTTACATCTAAGACCATTGCAATTTGCTCAAAAGTAATTTTAAATCCATTTTTTCCTAAAATATTTTCATTAAGAATATTAGATTCATCTTTTTTATCACACAATGAAATTGTATAAGGAATATTTTTTTCAGCCACTTTAGAAACCAATGCTTGGATATCTTGTTCATTGTAATTATAATCTGCCCAAGCTCGATTTGGCCACGTTTTAGATATATATAAAGTTTTATCTTTATCATATATATGTGAGGTAGCACCCATTGTTTTAAATAAATTTTTCAAATTCTGGATATTATTTTCTTCTAATACTGTTTCGTTCATAAATTACCCTTTATTAATTAAATAAATTGCTAATAGCATAAATGCTACACCTACTAATTTTTCTATGGTGACTGATGTTTGAGGTAATCCAAACAATCCAAAATGTCCAGAAACTACTGAAAATAAAAGTTGTCCACCTAATGAAAATGAAAGCATAGGAAGAATTCCTATTTTTGGGATAAGATAGTAAAATGATGCCAATGCAAATGCACTTAAAACACCCCCTGTAAACCATAAATAAATAGGTACAGTTTTAATAATCTGAAGTGTTGGATATTCTTTTGTGTAGTATATGTACCCAGTTATAGTGAAAAATGAACCACTAACAAAAGCAATACAAGTTGCGAGTAATGAACTTGCAAGTAATTGTCCTAAGTATGCATTTAAAGTTGCCGTTGTGGCAATAGCAACTCCTGCAAAAAATGAAAGTATCATAAACATAATCATCATAACCACCTTGTAAATAAATATGGCAAATTATAACAACTTGTTTATCTTCTGTCATTTACATATGTTGATTTTTTAAATAATATTTTTACGTATACGACTTAATTGTGTAGGTGTAATTCCAAGATGTGAAGCAATATGATATTGCGGCAATCTAGTTTCTAAACGAGGGAAATTTTCCAAAAACTCTTCATAACGTTCATTGGCATCTTGTTGCACAATAGATACTTCTCTTGCATCTTTATGAATAAGCCAATTACTTTCTAAATAATAAATTTGGAATAGCTTCAAGTCTTCGTATTTCAGTAGTAATTCCCGATATAATTTGAAATCAATATTAATAAGACAAGAGCTTTCCAAGGCTTGTATCGCAAAGTTGGATGGTTTATTTGTAAGAAGTGCCACCATTGATCCAGGAAAACTGTTTTCTTCAAAAAAATTTTTATTATATTCATTTCCTTTTTCATCAACTATATATGATCGGAGCAGTCCTGAACTAACAAAAGAAAAATATGTAGGCAATTCATTGGTTTGACAAGTATATTCATTTTTATTTATGCAAGTATAAGTAGTGATATTTACAAGCTCATTCCATGTCTCCTCACTAAGAAGAGAATATGAATTCAGTGCTTTTTTTAAAGCAGTGTAAGCTAAATCTTTTGGAGTATTAAAATTCATTGTTTTCCTTAACAATGATATTATATTAGTATTCTGGAAAAAATTCAAGGCAGCATTTTAATCTTTATTAATAGTTCCACAATTCATATTTATTCCAAGTTGATTTTGCCAACAAACTACCTCCTTCACTAGATTTTGATATCCAAAACTTAGCTCTTTCATAATCTTTTAACATGTGAGTACCTTTTAAATATAAACACCCTAATTTATACTGAGAGAGAGAATAACCTTGAGCTGAAGATTTTTTATACCAAAAAATTGCTTTTTGAAAATTTTTTAAAAAAAATTCTCCTTTAAAGTATTTTTCGGCAAGAATATATTGAGATAACGCATGTCCACTTTTTGCTGCTATTTTATGCCAATATATTGATTTCATATGATTAACTGAAGTACCTAAACCTTTTTCATACATAATTGCTATTCTATATTGAGCCATTATATCACCTTCTTTAGCTGCAATAGTAAAATATTTATGAGCTTCTTTGTAATTTCCATTGTTATAGTTTTCAATTGCCTTATCACTCATATCTGCGAATAAAACTATACCAAACAGTAAAATCATAATAATTATTCTTTTCATAGAAAACTCCTTTAATTCACTTAAATGTATTATATTCTGATAAGGTATTTAAAAAGTATCAATTTCACTCAAATGTAGATAATTCTTTATAATTATAAGAGTCTCTAATTTTAATTCTAAAACAAACCCCATTATCAGTGTTTTTGGCATCAATGGATCCATTGTCATGTTTTTCTAAAATAATTTTACTAACATACAATCCAATTCCAGTATTTTCATCAAGCTCATTTACACAAAGGTAAGGTTTAAAAAACTTACTAATTGTGTTTCTGTCTAAATGTCCTGCATTATCTCTAATTGTAATAGTATGAAGATTTATATTTTTTGTTATGGAAATATCTATTTTTGGATTTGAAATATTACTTATAGTAAAAGCATCAATACTATTTATTATAATATTTAAAAAGACCCATAATATATCATTTCCGTAAACAGAGATATCATTTTGCGTTTCATAACATGTACTTATTTCAATTTTTTTTGTAGATAAAATTGGATCAAGTATGTTAAGTGCTTTATTCATCGTTTCACTTAAAATCGTGTTTGATTTAACTTCTTCAAAAGATGAAAAGTCTGTAATGTAATTTACACTCTTAGAGATATTATGAATGTGAGTATCTATATTATCTAATTTTTTATCCAAAAAATTTATATCAAAATTTTTTGTGGCTATTTTAAATCGAAGATTGCTGTTAGTTATTGAAATAACATCAATTGACTGTTTCCACTTGTACATAATAGAATTTACAATTTCTCCAACGGTTGCTATTCTTGCTTGTTCTATGATGATATTTTGTTTTTCTTTTAATAATAATGAGTATTTTTTCTGTTTCTTTAATATATTTATATAACTTGTTAGTCTTGCATCTAAAATTTCTGGTTTAATATTTTTTG
>ENA-ORXI01003207-ORXI01003207.1-sediment-metagenome-genome-assembly--contig:-NODE-3207-length-11191-cov-2.753914_pt1 | contig 11191 bp, 8 predicted proteins | sample MGYA00237861_ERZ511468 | MGnify/ENA primary metagenome ERZ511468 (study PRJEB26299, sample SAMN06266213) | sediment metagenome | isolation source: Hudson Canyon methane seep mesocosm | place: USA:Hudson...
TGGAGTTCGGCGTAATCAAGGTACATGGACACAATTCTTTCCAGCTCTTTGATCTCTTTTTCAATCAAGTAATTTTTTGCCACCGACACATCACTTTTTAACACCTTACCACTGGGGGTATTTTTAAAGGATTGCAAACCCATATTAGGCAGTTCGGCATTGGCTCGGCTTTGAACAATTTCAGCGGCGGTTTTGCCCGTAATCGCCCATTCCAGTTTGTTTTGTACCGTTTTATAGAACGTCTGTGTTTGTGCGTCATTAACCGAATAATCAATACTGCACTCTTTATAAATATCAGTGATTTTCTGGTAAAAACGCCGCTCACTGGCGCGGATTTCACGGATTCGCTCTAAAAGTTCATCAAAGTAATCTTTACCAAAGCGCTTACCTTGTTTAAGGCGTTCATCATCTAAGACAAAGCCTTTAATGATGAATTCTTTTAGAGTTGCTGTTGCCCATATACGAAATTGCGTGGCACTGTGGCTATTGACGCGGTAGCCGACCGCAATAATCGCATCCAGATTATAAAAATCAATTTCACGATTTACGTCACGCTTGCCTTCGCGTTGAACTACTCGAAATTTTCGAGTAGTTGCCGCTTCTTCTAACTCATGGGACTTAATGAATAACCTCTATCTTTACTTTGCCGCTGGCATCGGTGTAAAGCAGGATGTCGTTAAATTCAAGTGACTTGCTTGCCATTAATTATCCTTATAAATATCGCCTCTATTGCCTGCCTTAATGATAAAAATAATAAGCTCATCATTTTTAATTTGATAAATTAGGCGGACTTGACCCACTCGCAAGCGATATAGATTGTTGTAGCCTTGTAACGCTTTTATATCCAAGGCGTTATTCAATGGGTTTTGTTTCAGTAGATCCAGCTTTTCCTTTAATACCTATTTTTGTTTGCCTGGGCATTTTTTTAAAAATTTACTGACGTTTTTATGCAATAACAAACGATAACTCATAATTGATCTTTTACTGCATCCCAGTCTTCAAACTCGCTGTAATCTTTTTGGTTTATCTGGCTTAAACTGTGTTGAAGCTGTTGCTTTTCTGCTTTTGAAAGCATCTCATCTTCTAAAATGCGGCAACGGTTTTCAGGTAATAGCTTGATAAAGTTAATGATAGCCTGATAACTGCTGCCTTCTACTTGTAAATGGATGGTTTTCATTTTAAAGCCTCTTGGTTTTGAGGGGGGTAAATCCTTGTTAGTATCTGTTAAACATACTATTTGATGTCAATTATTGCTTATAGCTCGGCTTGGGCTGGTTGGCATCACTCACACTTAGCCATCTTTTAATTTTATAAGCATCAGGTTATCTTATAAAAACTTTTTCAAAACCGCTTGTTTTTTGACGGCGGCGGTATTTAGGACGGTTTGCGCGCTGTTGATGTGTTGTTCTAGTTTTTCTATTTCTGCGACTAGGGATTGTTGGGTTTTTAAGTCGGGAACGGGGATTTTTATTTTATTTATATCGCGTATTGGTAATTGTGGTTGAGATGTTCCTGTTTTTAATTCTTTAATTTGAGTTTGAACAAAATCTGAGCGAAGAATTTCATAAATATAAGCGGTATCAAATTGTTTTGTATTATTTCTAAAAATAACCATTCCTGAATTTAAGCGAATATGCTCGTAATTTATACCTTTGTGATAATACGCAACCTTTCCTAAAGTGCCTCTGGTTGTAACCACTATATCTTCTCTGGTTAATTTTCCTTTTCTGAGTAACTCATCTCTTTCTTTGGTAATAAAATCACAATTATTAAAAATAAATTTATCATTTTCAATATTTCCAGCATTTAAAAATAAACAATAACCTTCATCTTTAAATTCTTGTTTTTTAGGATAATTAGAGCCTCTATCTCCATCAATAATAGTAATTTCAGAATTTGATAAGCTAACTGTTTTTTCTGATTCAATGAATTTTATTTTATTTTTAATTTTCGATTGTGCATCATTAATACTCAACTCTGCGGTGGCGACTTCGTTATCAATCTGCTCACATTCTGCAACAATTAACTGTTGCGTGGCTTTGTCTGGGAGGGGGATTTTTATATCTTCTATTATTGAGAGAGTTAATTCAATTTGTCCGCTTGTTCCTTTTGCCATATTTTCTATTTCTTTATAACCTATTAAATACGATAAAGCGCATAATAAATAATTAGAAAATATTTTCTCATTAGGTCTTAAAATTGTTATATGACTATCTGCAACAAAATCACCATCTAAATCAAATAACGTCACCCTGCCAGCAGTACCAACACCTGTTGAATTAATTAAAATATCTCCCTTTTGCAAATTTCTTTCATCGGATTGAAAACTGTCGACCGTGTAATACTTTTCAGTAAAATCAAAAGCTGTATACCCTCTTGCTTGCCCTGATTTGATTACCTGAATATTGGAGTTTCCATATTTAGTTGATTTCCCTCGCTTTAGCATTACATTTAGCTCCTTTAACTTCACTAAATCCCATTTTGTATCAATCACAAATAACTTTTTAGGCGACAACGAAATCGCTTTATTAAACTCAATCCGTGAAAAATCCAGCATATCCACCAAGCGCGAAGTGGTCGCCAAATTTTTCAAACCCTCAACACCCGATAGATTTATCTTATGACCTAAAAAGTTCTGTGCTATCCAATAACTCAACTTCTCCGCATTATCCCGATTAATCGGATCGTAAAGCGGCGTAAAATGATTGCCCTCGCTATCAGTCATTAACTTAATTCCCTCACTGCCTTTCGCATTACTCCACTCATAACCTAAAAACGCCTTTTGCGCTTTATTATCACTCGGACTCTTAACCACCAACACCTGTTGCGGGTTATTAAACGCCAACACAAAATAAAACAACTTATCCTGCTCTATCGCCTGCAAATACACAATAAACTTTCGCTTAACTTCCGCCTCTTTAGCAGCTGTTAATTTAAGCGTTTCCGCTGGCATCAACGCCTTAACCTGCGCCTTAATTTCCTTGGCCGTTAATTTATTCGCTTGCCCTTTTTGCTGTTTATTAAGTTGAGCGGTCAGCGTTCTTTCCAAATTATTCAACTGCTTTTTATACTTATCAACGGTATTCTTAAACTCACTACTTTTTTCAAAGGCTTTACGATAATCAACAAACAACTCAGTCGCCAACAACTCAGCAGACGGCACAGCCGCTAACAAAGTTTGATAGTCATTAAAATCAATCTCAATATGTTCACAATACCGCTTGATAAAATGCACATCATTATAAATATCCGCCTCTTGGTCGCTATTAAACCAATCCTCTACCCGATTTTTATAATGCTCCGCCTCAGTCGGTTGCTTATGCTTACGGCGCAAAAATAACACCACCGTATTCGTCCCTGTTTTCCCAAACGTGCCACTGCCTAATTCCACCAACGCCACAATATCAAAACACTTTAACAACTGCTCACGCGTAGCAATATGGGTTGCATCCGAATTAGATAACACTGACGACGGCACAATAATCCCTGCCATGCCTTTAGGGGCAAGCAACTGCGCCGCACGTTCCAGAAAAAAACATTGAATATTACGATTACTGACTACATCCGAAACCGTTTTTAATAAATCATAGGTTGCACGCTCTTCTTCCTTTAACGTCTCTAAAAAACCCTCCACTGCAAACGGTGGATTAGCGGCTAATAAATTAAAACTGTTCTGTGTAATGTCATCATGTATCGCTAAGGCATCAGCATCAATTACTTTGACCTCATCCTGCCCATACATAAATGCTGACACTTTAGCCACTTTTGCTAAACGGTCTTCTTTCTCAATACCAAAAATATTCGCGTAATGCGCCGCTAACACTTCGGGTTTATGTTCTAAAACAGCAGGCTTAATCTGCGCAGCATATTCATTTAAAAAATGCCCTGCACCACAAGCATAATCAACCATCTTCGGCGGATATTCACTGTCTTTAACCAACTCAGACAACGGCAACGCCATTAAAATAAACCGACAAATCGGCAACGGCGTAAAAAACTGCCCCTCTGATTGTTTAATGCCATTGTCTAAAAAATATTCAAACATATCGCCTAAAAATTGATTCTGCTCATTCTTAGTTAAATGCGATTCCTGCCACATTTGCACAATCTCAATCAAAATTTTGGCATTTTTATCAAACAACTCTTTGTTATGCACCTTAATAAAATCAAAATCTAAACCCTTATAAAACTTTAGCTGAGTAAAAATCTCCTTGATTTTTTTCTTAGTGGCGTTGCGATTATTACGCACCGTCCAAAACGCGCTATCAATCTCATCATTACTAATGTAAGTAATATCCTGGTCTAAAAAATCATCCATCCCTGTTTTATAAAGACTTTGCAGACGGTCAACCAAATCAAAATAACTGTCATAGGCAATGCCTTTCCAATAAAACTTTAAATCATGTGGATTTTTAGTCTCATCAACAATTTTGCATAAAAACAAATTCACTAACACTTCAAAGGCATTCTCGCGCCGTGCCACGTTATGCTTGCGTAAAATTGTCCTAAAATGATGATATTTACCTGTATTGGTTTTATCTTCAGCATCCGCTTTAGAAATCGGCTTTAAATCCTCTAACGTGTATTTGTCCTTGCCAATCACATAGGCTTGATTAGTATCTTCAAAGATAACCAGCGATAACGGCTCTAGCTTATAAGTCTGCTTCCAAACCTCAAAACGCTCTTCTACGTTTTGCGCCTCTTTAAATGCTTTAGCTTGCGGGTCTTGTTCTAAAATTTTGGGGTTGTCTTTATGAGGAATCACAAAATAATCACGGCTTAATTCTTTTTTATCCGTGAAGTTAGAAGCGTATAAACATAAAAACTGAGTAGCGGGGATTTGTTGGGCATAACTAAATAATTGCCCCCCATCAAATAAAGTATATTTCAAGGCCTTAGCATATTCATTGCCTGCGGTTTTGCATTCAATAATCAACAACGGTTTATTTTCGCGGTCTTTAACTAAAATATCCGCTCGTCCGCCACTTGCACCGTGTCCTACTTTCCATTTAGGTTCAAGCTCGATACTTTCAGGTTGATAACCTTTTTCTAACAAACGATGCACACATTCAAATACGACAAAATTTTCATTACTGGAAAAATTGCATGTTTGGCGTTCGTTGATTTTTAAGCCCTTATCTTCGGGGTAAATAAGTTTGGCATTTTTAAAATCGACTCTAAGCTCACAGTTAAATTCATCAAACTTTTTATAAGCTTCATTTTTATTAATTGTGAAAGCTAATTTTTCTAAAACATTGTTGAAATTATCTTTTTTTATCATGCCTAAGCTATTCCCTTAATATTGCATTTAATTTAATCATCTAAAATGAAACAACCCACCATTTGAGGCTATTTATTAATACATAACCTTGGCGGATTTTATTGCTGCTTATTATGCCTTGATTCTGCAATTTATAGGCGAAAACATTGTTATTTATTACAAACAACCTACAAATTAGACTCTGTCTATTGCATTTTTAAATTACAGCCCAATATAGGAAAAATAGCATCCTATAAAGCTTTACACCATCCAGAATTATTTCTGTCCCGTCTTTTATCTTCTCACTATGGAGAGATTCATTTGGCTGCCAACTATTCACATAAGCATTTTTTTAGACAAGTTCCTAACCATCAATTATCCGACTATTTTAGTGCTAAAGCGATTGAGCTAGCTGTTGATCTTAATGCGTTAAAGGAAAAAGAAGTTGATGCTATTTTTATTGCCTTTACTGCCTTGCCAGAAGAACAACAAGCAACGATTGAAGCGGAGTTTCAAGATATACATGCTATGGCTTGTGAAGGCGGTATCACTGCTTTGATTGATGAAGCTCATTTTTATGATGATCATTCTTTAGCTGTGGATATTGCTGATATTGAGGGCTTTCATGGCAAGGTTATGTGGGCTTATCTGAATAAACATGATTACTGGCTGGGGGCGACTATGTTCCTACATGCGGATAGCGTGAGCAGTTCTTATTGGAAGCGTAGAAATGACTTACCCCATGTTGCCCCTAATGTTGATGAGGAAGCTGTTAAAGCGTTAGCTGGGGGGATTAGTCAATTCTTTCATAGCAATGAGGGGCGTGGTCGGAATTGTCAGGTAGAGGTGTACCGCCGACTTGATAAGGAGTATTTCTTTGCTTATCCTGAGGATTTTGGTTTATCTTCTGTTGAATGGGTAAGTGATGCTTTAAAAACCCGCGCTAGACACCCTGCTTTTGAGATTATTTTTGTGTATTGCGAATCAGAGGGTTCGCTAGATATTTACGCACCTAAAAATACTAAAGCTGTCCCTGAGTTACAGAATATTTTTGCTAAAACGATTCTCAATTTAAAAACACTCAGTAATGGCAAAATTGATAAACGTGTTTATGACCTAGATCCTATTGGTAATACTGAGTTTAATTTTACTATTGAGCCTGAATCCGGTATTGATCAAATTTTAGTCACTCAATTACGACTGACTTTAAAGCATGGTTCAAAACGCCGTATTAGCCTGGAGGCAGATACTAAAAACAACCCTCAAGCGGTTTATGATTTATTAGAAGAACTTAACCCACCTGCTTATTTTGTTACCCAAACCCGTATAAAGGTCATTTTTGAGTCTAAATTTGGCGAACGTACCAAAACTAAAACCTTCAATATTACTTATCCTAATTCTTGTGCGCTGGGGCATGAGGGCAATGATTTAAAAATCCGTAAGATGTTAGAAAAATCAGGTATTGAGCCACAACCTTAATTGTCATGCCTGCTATGACGTTTAATGATGTTTTGTTGGGATTATTGGCTCATCTACGGGCTGAACATAAAGCTATTTTCATTGATTGGGATTCTGTTCAGAAATGGCCTGAAGGCGCGTTAAACACACTTATACAACTTGGCTTTCTAATTCCTGCATCAGCCACGCAATCCATTGAATGCCATGCATGTGAGAATCGTTGTTTTATGGATGTTATCACGCTCGTTCATGCTGATCCTGCTTTAAGCCGTGCTTTTATTGTCTGTGATGACGCAGATATGCAAAGCCAAATAGGTCGGGTGCAAATTCCTTTGATTCGATTGCAACAATGGCAATGTAGTATTAAACAGTTGGCCAAAGTGATTGCCGATTCATTGGCGTTTAAAGATAAGCTTGAGTTTACGGCTAATCAATCGGTTATTAAACTGGGTATGTTAAAAAGCGATAAAGGTCGGCGCTGGGTTTCTTTAATCTGTGCTGATTTATCGCTTGAAATCAATCAGCATATTATTGCTATTGATGATGTTTTGTATTTTGAAGATGATCGACTGTTTATTGACCAGGCATTAATTGATGATCTGCTCAATCGTGAACCGCTAAGTCAAGGAAAAAAGTATATACCTTCAACTGATAGGCGCGAAATCAGAAAACGTGAAACCCAAGCCATGTATCAAGATTGGAAGGATGAATATTTACAGCTTTCAAAACTACATCCAACTAAATCTAATACATGGATCTCTAAACAAATAGCTAAGATGAGTATTGCCAAGGATAAAAATTCTGAAACTATCCGTAAAAACATGATTAAGTAAGAAAGTTGGGCGGAATTTTTTCGCCCAAAATGCCTAAACATAACACTTTGTATTTTCAGCTGTTTTTATTATTGATTCTGCTGCATCTCTATCACGTCACTTAAAACACTTATCTCTTTAAGCTAATAACGCTTTGTTTTTTAATATTATTCAATTATTAAACAGGCCGATCCATACCGTTTGATCGCCCAATTTGCACAGATAACATCTCTTTCAAGTTTTCTATTAATCGTTTAAGAGAGTTAATCATGTCATACAAAATACTAAGACTTCCTACTGTTAAAGACCTAACAGGCTTATCGCGTAGCACTATTTATTTACGCATTTCTAAAAATGAATTCCCTTCCCCCATTTCTTTAGGTGGTCGAGCGGTTGGCTGGGTCGAAACCGATATTAATAACTGGCTGGCAGAAAAAATTGAAGCGGGGCGTGCTAAGTAATGGCTAAGCGGCTAAACCCTAATCTGGTAAAAATCCATCGTAATTATACGGTGGAAGAAATTGCCCATTTGTTTTCTGTGCATAAAAATACAGTGCGTTTATGGGTTAAAGATGGATTATCAATTAATGATAATAAGCGGCCATTATTAATTTTGGGGGCTGAACTAAAAGCTTATTTACAGGCTAAAAGACAAAGCAATAAACGCAGATGCCAACCATTTGAAATTTATTGTGTACGTTGCCGTTCTCCTCAAGTACCTGCTGAAAATATGGTTGATTTTGATCCTATTAATAGTACGACTGGTCGATTAATTGGGCTGTGTCCTCATTGCGGTTGCATCATCAACAAATTCTTCTCTATCGCTAAATTAGATCAAATTAAAGATAAATTAGACATCACATTACCGAAGGCACTGAAACACATAAACGAGAGTACTAATCCCCTCCTAAACAGTGACTTTAAAAAGTGAGTTAAAACCATGATAAAACACAATGCAAATAACGAACGTATCAAGCGTCAATATTTTATATTTCTTAAAGAAGCCAAGCGACAAAATGAGGCTTCTGTTGATGCTGTTGCTAAGTCGGTTAGTCGCTTTGAATCTTATACAAAATACCGTGACTTTAAGGCATTTCATTTTGAGCAAGCGGTTGGATTTAAGAATCATCTTGCTCAACAAAAAAATCAGCAAACGGGTAAACCATTAAGTAAGGCAACGCTTAATTCTACCTTGGGACAGTTAAAAACATTTTTCCAATGGTTGGCTATGCAGTCAGGTTATAAATCTAAAATTAGTTATACCGATACCGAATATTTTAATCTGTCAGAAAAAGAGGTTCGTATTGCAACGGCGCGTAGAAAAAAACCAATACCGACTTTAGAGCAAATTAAACATGTTATTCAATCTATGCCTCATGTTTCTGATATTGAACGTCGTAATCATGCGCTTATTGCCTTTACCCTTTTAACTGGGGCTAGAGATAGTGCTATTGCTTCTATGAAGTTAAAGCATGTTGATTTGATAGGTGGTAGCGTGTTTCAAGATGCCAGAGAGGTGAATACTAAATTCAGCAAAACCTTTACGACTTTTTTCTTTCCTGTTGGGGATGATATTGAGAACATTGTTGTTGATTGGGTTCGCTATCTTAAAGAAGAGTTGTTATATGGTAATGATGATCCTTTATTCCCTAAAACTAAGGTTGTTTCAGGGGATGATAGAGTTTTTAAGGCTAGAGGGTTTATAAAAGAGCATTGGAGTACGGCCTCCCCTATTCGCACTATTTTTAAAGAGGCGTTTAAATCAGCTGATTTACCTTATTTTAATCCGCATAGTTTGCGTAATACCTTGGTCACTCTGGGGCAAACCCTTTGCCAGTCACCTGAAGAGTTTAAATCTTGGAGTCAAAACTTAGGTCATGAGGATGTTTTAACCACTTTGTGTAGTTATGGTGAAGTACAGCAACCTCGACAGGGGGAGATTTTTCAGCAATTAAAAAAACCTCGTCCGGCTGCTAATCAAGATGTATCTGAGTTAGCTAAGGCAATAGCATTAGAAATACAGAAAAATAAATGATTTTTATAGCAGATTTGATGTGTATCATTTTTAAATAACTGATAACGTCTTCACCTTACGATTACGATTACCAACGTTACCAGCCTTGCACGCTTTGACAGTTAAAAACTGTGCAGGACAAATATCTGAACAGGAGATAACACACGTTGCAACACCGTAATGATGCAACTCTGGCAATACTCCCGTGCTGGCTAGGCGAAAGCCCAGATTGTTGTTACGGTTGTCTGGGCTATTGTTGTTGCGATTAGCCGAGCGCAGGTTACTGGCATTGTTGTTCCAGCTGCCACCTCGGTTGACGCGGTTGGAGCCACCTTCCGACACCTATCCAGCGGTAGTTATAGCATTAATGACAACTGAGGTTCAAAAATAATGCAAGTGCGACCAAATACACTGTATTGAATCAGCCATCTGTTGTTCAGAAATATCGCCTTTTTCAAAAGCTTTAATTCGATGATCTAACTTTTTCAGACTTCTATTACGATTAGCATGGCAATGTCTAAGCATCCCTGAAAAAATACGCATACCCAAAAAACTTAAACCGGCGTTACTACGATTTAACCAACAGGCTTTATTTTTTAACTGACACTGTAATTTATTCACCACCAGCTCATCAAGCTGTTGTTGCCATTGCTTTAATTCATCTTTACTATTTGAGAACAACACAAAATCATCCATATAGCGCAGATAGCCTTTCACCTTTAATTGCTCTTTAATAAAATGATCCAGTGGATTTAGATAAACATTAGCAAAAAACTGACTGGTTAAATTACCAATCGGTAAACCAATATCATTTGGCGTATTACGAATAATTTTTTCACACAACAGCAATACGGCTTTATCTTTTACTTTGCCCGCAATTAAAGCTAACATCACATCATGATTCACTGTTTCAAAAAAGTGTTTAATATCAAATTTGTAATACCACTGGTACTGACGAATAAACTGCTGCGCCTGAATAATTGCTTTATGCGTCCCTTTCCCTGTTCGGGTCGCATAGGAGTGATAAATAAAAGTAGGTTCAAACACCGGCATTAATATTTGCACTAAAGCATGATGTACTACTCTATCCTTAAACGGTGCAACAGCAATACGGCGAGGTTTTGGGTCGCGGATAGAAAAATAGCTAAATTGACCGGGTTGATAACTAAAATTGATCAATTCCTGCTGAATGCTTAACAGTTCTTGTTCCAGATAAAAACTAAAACGTGCCGTCTCATTTGTCCAGCCCGTCCCTTGACGCGCCTTTAACCAAGCTTGATAAAGATTAGAAAAGGCAGTTAACTGGGGAAAAAGATGACCCACTCTACGCATAACTTACCCCTGCTTAATCCAGCCACCCGTCATTTTACCGGCCTCATTCAGTTCACGACTAATATATTCATATTGCTTAATGGATAAATACTGGCGCTCAAAACAAAAGCGAAATAACACCCGTAGTTTTTCCAGGTTCAAATTTATTTTCTTGAGTGTTATTACCCGTTCCCTCTGATAAATGGCCTCAATAATCAATTCCAACACCTCCAGTGATAAATCCGTTATTCTTGTCGCCAGGCTAAATCTCACCTTTTTAGGTAAGCGTTCAACGCAATCCATAATCCAGCCTAAGCTTTTATACCAATGAACATA
>ENA-ORXI01003208-ORXI01003208.1-sediment-metagenome-genome-assembly--contig:-NODE-3208-length-11188-cov-12.295383_pt1 | contig 11188 bp, 10 predicted proteins | sample MGYA00237861_ERZ511468 | MGnify/ENA primary metagenome ERZ511468 (study PRJEB26299, sample SAMN06266213) | sediment metagenome | isolation source: Hudson Canyon methane seep mesocosm | place...
TCTTAATGGCTTTTATTTGCCATATTGGATTCTGGCTAATGAAGAAGTGGTCTGTTTATCTTTATATTGGGTTTATCGCTTCTGTTCAATTAATTTTAGCTCAAATGGGCTTATGGCTACCGCAATCGTTAATAGAGCCCTCTATCGTAATAGTGATTATTTTAAGCTATATGTCTAGAATGAGATAAGCAGCAGTTTTCTTATCGTGTAAAAAATAAATCCTAATATCTCATTGTCCGTTGTATCGTCGTTTTAGTATTTCAACGTGTAACAACGGCTGTCGAGGGCTTTTTTATTACTCAATAATATTAAAACTATCGACATAAACCAATTCACAGGCATGAGCACCCACATCATCGCGACTTAGTGAACTCTGCCAGCGCCAATTCTCGCCGGCATCAACACGAATAAGCGCGCCTGTTATTTCAATAATTTGACCTTGTTTTGCCATATCAATCATATCTTCCACTAATTCATTAGCTGGCACTAGATGCATATTGGCACTTTGAGTTTCAATTTCTTTCCTAGGGATCGGGAAGTTTTGCACTCGCCAGTGATACCAACGGTTAGATTGTGAAATATCAATCTGACTTAATACACTTTCATCAGACATATTCTGCCAACCCAAAGCCAGATCGACAGGAGACAGATCTGATTCTTGTCCTAATGAATAAGCTGTTTTAGATAATATTTTTGCTTTAATCTCAATACTTGCTAAGCGTGTTATTTGATAGCCCTTGAATGCAAAACTATCCTCACCTGACAGACTCTTTTGTATTGGTGCTTCGGCTACCTTAACGCCAGGGCCTAATTCAACAGAGTCAGAGGAAAATAACTTCCAGCCAGCCGCAATTAAAAATAATACGAGTGCTAGGTTCTTCATTTAATAATTACTTTCTGCATCTCAAAATTCTTACCAGCCCAGATAATGAGAAGTAGAACAGGAATCCCCATCAATGCAGTTAATAAGAAAAACTGCTGATAACCCATTGTTTCAACCATAGTGCCCGAGTAACCACCGAGTATCTTTGGTAATAAGGTCATCAAAGAACTGAAAATGGCATATTGAACTGCCGTAAATGAAATATTGGTAAGACTTGATAAAAAAGCGATAAAAGCTGCACTTGCCAGCCCCGCGGATAAATTATCAGCAGAGATAACAATATATAACATGGTCATATCGTGGCCTGCTTGTGCCAACATCATAAATAGTAAATTAGTTAATGCTGACAATAATGCTCCCAAGAACAGAATTCGCATCACACCAAAACGAACAGCTAATATGCCACCTAAAAAACCACCTACAATCGTCATTAATAAACCAAAGCTCTTAACGACACTAGCAATCTCTGGTTTTGTGAAGCCTAGATCTTGATAAAACACATTGGAGATAACGCCCAATACAATATCTGAAATTCGATAGAGACCAATTAAAGCTAATAATAACCATGCTAATGACCAACCATAACGCTGGAAGAAATCTTTTAGTGGTGCAATATAAGTTTCTTTAACCATTGTCTGCTGCACGATGCCGGATAAAATAACTAGCTTAGCTATCGCACTGGCGACAATAAGTGCGAGACTCAAGCGTAATAATTCAACAATGGCGCCTGCTAAATGTTTATTGGCAACAAATCCTGTTAAAACAGATTTCATGCTTTGAGCTAACTCTGAACTATACGCAAAGCTGGCAATAAAACCGGCAACAGATAAAATAAATAACACTAAAAAACCAACATATTCACGACCAGCGTGAATAATATTTTCATTCGCTTTTTGTTTTGGTTCGCTAATGATCAGAGTGGTTAAAACGCCAATGAGCATAACGCCCGCCATTGCTATATAACTCCATTTCCAGGCATCATAATGATACGATTCCATTGTCGAACCGAGATAACTAGCCATAAATAAGGCGCCCGCACCCGCTATCAACATACCTATTCGATAACCTGCAATATAAGTGGATGACATTAATGCTTGTAAGTCACTATCGGCAGATTCAATGCGATAGGCATCAATCACCACATCTTGAGTTGCAGAAGAAAAGCCTAACAATACGGCTGCCCATGCCATCATCGTCAATGCATCTTCAGCGGGGTTAATGAATGCCATCAAACTAATTGCTGAGATGATCATCATTTGAGATAACAATAGCCATGCTCTACGTCGGCCAAATTTCTGGGTTAATAATGGCAGAGGTAATTTATCGACTAAGGGCGCCCAAATAAACTTAAATGAATAACCTAATGCCGCCCAACTAAAATAAGTGACGGCTGACTTTTCTATGCCAGCTTCACGCAACCATAAGCTCAATGATGAGAAGATAAGCAACAATGGCAGCCCTGCTGAAATGCCAAAAAATAGCATCGTCACTACTTTTGGGTTTTTGAAAGCCCTTATCGTTTCTAGCCAGCTTTTCGCCTGACTGACTTCACTCATGCTTTCGGCATCTTGTAGTCGTAATCAATAATAAGTGGTGCATGATCTGAAAAGCTTTCTTCTCTATAGATCTGCGTTGCCAACACTTTGCCTTTAAGGCTTGGTGTCAAAATATGATAATCAATCCGCCAGCCGACATTATTAGCTCGTGCCTGACCACGGTTCGACCACCATGTATATTGATGTTCTTCTTGCTCTAATTCACGAAAAGCATCTACAAAACCCACATCATCAAATAAAGTATCTAGCCATGCACGCTCTTCGGGTAAAAACCCTGAATTTTTCAGGTTCCCTTTCCAATTGCGAATATCTTCATTTTTATGAGCAATATTCCAATCACCCGTCACAATGCAGTCACGTCCAGCAGCCTTCATCTCTTCAAGTTTAGCCATCATATGATCCATACAGCGGTATTTTAATAGCTGACGCTCTTCTTTTGATGAACCTGATGGCATATAAAGAGAGATAACACTTAAATTACCAAAGCGAGCCTCAATATAACGACCTTCACTATCAAATTCTTCATTACCCATTCCAACAATAACGCTATCTGGTTTTTGTCGACAATAAAGTGCTACGCCGCTATAACCTTTTTTCTCCGCATCATGGTAGAAACAAGCGTAACCTTCTGGGTGATACAGCTCATCACTTAACTGATCAATCTGCGCTTTTGTTTCCTGAATACAAACAACATCCGCTTGCACCTTGGCTAGCCAATCAAAAAAACCTTTTCTTCCTGCGGCACGAATACCGTTAACATTCGCTGTTATGATCTTCATAGTTCTATCCAAAATAATATTGGCTGCTATCATAGCATTAAGAATAATCATTCGCTCCCCAGTAAAGATCATGTAAAATACCCGTATTCAAGCGTAACCCAACGATCTAATTGTGTATTTTTAATAAAAGATCATAAAATCTCTTTACAATCGAAATGAAGATCGGGATAATGCTCTGTTCAATACATATAAGCTAAAATTTTCGGAGAAGTACTTTGGCAAACTCAGCACAAGCAAAAAAACGCGCACGTCAGGCGGAAGATAATCGCCAACTTAACGCTAGTCAACGTTCAGCAATGCGCACAAGCATCAAAAAGCTACAAGTAGCTATTGAAGATGGCGACAAAGAACAAGCAACTGCTGCATTCCAAGCTGCTGTTCCTCATTTAGATCGCATGGCTCGTAAAGGCGTTATCCACAAAAATTCCGCTGCACGTAGCAAAAGTCGTTTGAACAACGCTGTTCGCGCACTATAATATAAGCGTCTAACCACGCTCATAAAAAAACCGACGTAAAGTCGGTTTTTTTATGCCTAATATTTATGGCTGTAGGTTGGACTTCAGTCCAACATGTCGAGTTAAAACTCGACCTACGTTAATTCCAGTATCACTTAACTTGTAACAACTAAATTATCTCGGTGAATCAATTCTGGCTCATCAACATAACCCAATAATTGTTCAATCTCACTACTCGCATGCCCCATCAACCGACTTGCTTCATCAAAATTATAATTCACTAAGCCTCGTGCGACTTCTTTTCCTGAGCCATCACAACAAACAACGAGCTCACCACGAACAAATTGACCTTCAACTAGTTGAATGCCAACAGGTAAAACACTTCTACCTTGCTGACGAATTACACTAACCGCACCATCATCTAAAATAACTCGGCCTTTAGGCTGATGGCCTAATAACCACTGCTGCCGTGCAGACATTGGTTCATCATCTGGCCACAATAATGTGCCAATACCAATTCCCGATGCTAAATGGCGTAAATTCTCAGGCTCTTTCCCCGATAAAATCACTGTTGCCGCACCAGATCGTGCCGCTCGTCTCGCCGCAAGTAGTTTTGTTGCCATACCACCACGGCCTAATGAACCCGTACCTTCACCAGCCATATCATCTAATGCTGGATTAGATGCCGCAGAGGCTGCAATCATTCTTGCTTCTGGGTTACTACGGGGATCAGCATCAAATAAACCATCTTGATCTGTCAAAATAACCAATACTTCTGCTTCGATAAGGTTGGCAGTCATCGCTGCTAAGGTATCATTGTCACCAAAACGAATTTCTTCTGTCGCAATCGTGTCATTTTCATTTACTACAGGTAAAACACCAAGCTCTAATAAACTATGCAATACGCTGCGCGCATTGAGGTAACGACCTCGATCGGATAGATCTGAGTGCGTTAATAGAATCTGTGCAGTATGAATACTATGTTTCTTACATTCTGTCGCATAGGCTTGAATTAAACCCATTTGACCAACACTTGCTGCCGATTGTAATTGATGTAAAGCATGTGGACGCTCAGTCCAACCCAGTTGCTGCATACCCGCTGCAACTGAACCTGAGGTAACAAGAACAATTTCTTTGCCCTGCTCTCGGAGATAAGCAATTTCACCCGTCAACCAACGAATTCGATCAAGATCTAAACCTTCACCTTCACGTGTCAGCAAAGCACTACCAATCTTAATAACCCATCGTTTAGTATTAATAAGTTGTTGGTGTGGGTTTGTCACACTTTAATCCTCGGCTTCTAACGCTGCTTGTTCTGCATCGAGTGCAGCTTGTTCTGCTTCATTACGCTCATCAAGGTAATCCATGATTTCTGCACATAACTCATCACATGCTTCGCCTGATTGACCACTGACACGGAATACTTTTCCTTTCCAGTCCAATCGTTTCAGCACATCTTCACAAAGCTCTTCACGAATATCTTCAGGAACTAGATCCATTTTGTTTAGAACTAACCACTGATCTTGGCTACCAAGGGCATCACTATAGTGCTCTAATTCACGATTAATGATTTGTACACTTTCAACAGGATCTTGTTTCACATCTGCTGGCGCCATATCAACCATATGCAATAGTAATCGTGTTCGCGTTAAATGTCGAAGGAACTGAATACCTAAACCTGCGCCTTCTGCTGCACCTTCCACTAAACCAGGAACATCCGCGATAACAAAACTGCGCACATCTTTCATCGTTACTACACCCAAATTTGGGTATAAAGTAGTAAAAGGATAGTTAGCGACTTTAGGTTGAGCGGCAGAAACTTGTCTAATGAAGGTTGATTTACCAGCATTTGGTAAACCAAGCAAACCAATATCTGCCAACAATTTCATTTCAAGACGTAAACGACGCTCTTCACCTGGAGTACCATTAGATGTTTGTCGTGGCGCTCGGTTTGTACTCGACTTATACCGCACATTACCCAAGCCATGCCAGCCACCTTTAGCAACTAATAATGTATCGCCATTCTTCAGCAAATCACCGATTAACTCATCAGTGTTGTCATCCCAAGCTTCAGTACCAATCGGTACTTTGATAAATAAATCTTCACCGCGAGCACCACTACATAACCTACCTTGGCCGTGTTCGCCACGTTCGGCTTTATAGTTACGCTGATAACGGAAATCAATGAGTGTGTTGACCTGTTTATCTGCAATTAAATACAGATCACCACCATCACCACCATCACCGCCATCTGGGCCGCCAAAAGGAATATATTTTTCACGACGGAAACTCAGACAGCCGTTACCACCGCCACCTGCACTTACCGTTATTTTTGCTTCATCTACAAATTTCATTGTTTTATCTTGTTATCCAAGTAACTGTTTCTAGCAAGAGCATATCATGTACGGGGATTGCTCATATTGCCCCTAAATTTATCAGTTTAAGGTAGAAAATGTGAGTTCACATGGGTGACTGACTATTTTCAAACGAAGAAATGATAAATTTTAGATGTGAACTGAGTAATTTACAGCCCAGAAACAAAAAAGCCCCGCATCAGCGGGGCTCTTTAGCTGTTTGCCCCAAAATGGGCTAACATTATTTTTAGTCAGCGATAACGCTAACGAATGGACGGTTTTTAGGACCTTTAGTCTCAAATAAAACCTTTCCATCAATTTTTGCAAATAATGTATGGTCTTTACCAAGACCTACATTTTTACCAGCGTGAACGCGTGTACCACGTTGACGGATAAGAATATTACCGCCTAATACAGCTTCACCACCGTAGCGTTTTACACCAAGACGTTTCGACTCCGAATCACGTCCGTTTCTAGTACTACCACCAGCTTTCTTATGAGCCATTTCTAAATCCTCTTGTGTTCGAAAATCTTAAGCATTAATGCCTGTGATTTGGATTTCAGTGTAAGACTGACGGTGGCCCGCTTGTCTACGTGAGTGTTTACGACGACGGAACTTAACGATTTTAACTTTATCGCCACGACCATTTTCAGTAACTTTTGCAGTTACTTTTGCGCCATCAAGGTAAGGTGCACCGATTTTAATATCGCTGCCTTCACCAACTAATAAAACTTTATCTAATTCAACCGAATCACCAGCATCTGCAAACAACTTCTCTACACGAAGTGTTTCGCCTTCTTTAACTCGGTATTGTTTACCGCCAGTCGCGACAATAGCGTACATCGCTGTCTCCAAAATAATTTATGTAAGTGTATTTGTGGGCTAACCCATCAAAAGACCGGCAATTCTATCGCCTTTTCACAAAGAGATCAAATCTCTTATGCTACTTTGGTGAAATATTTGCGATTCATTGCCTTGCATGAGAAAGTACACGCTTTTCGAACCCTCATTATATAGGATGATTTAATCGCTGTGGATATCAAATCAATTTATTCCTTAATTGAAGACGATATGTCTGCTGTCGACGCGATGATTCAATCTCGACTCCAGTCTGACGTTGTCCTTATCAACCAACTCGGTCATTACATCATTAACAGTGGTGGTAAACGTTTGCGCCCTTCTTTAGCGATTTTATGTGCGCGAGCTTGTGGTTATAAAGCGGACTCGCATATCAATCTTGCGACGATTATTGAGTTTATTCATACCGCAACATTATTACATGATGATGTGGTTGATAATTCAGATATGCGCCGCGGTCGCGAAACAGCCAATAATTTATGGGGTAATGAAGCCAGCGTATTAGTCGGCGACTTTCTCTATACCCGCTCATTTGAAATGATGGTTGAAATGGACTCTATGCGTCTGATGAAGATTTTGTCGCATACAACTAATGTTATTGCCGAAGGTGAAGTTTTACAATTGCTTAATTGTAATGATGCCGATACAACAGAAGAAAGTTACCTAGAAGTCATCCACCATAAAACAGCGAAACTCTTTGAAGCTGCCGGTCTATTAGGTGCAGTTATCAGCCAGGCAAGCCCTGATGTTGAGCTCGCAATGTCTAACTATGCCATGCATCTTGGCAGCGCATTTCAGTTGATTGATGATTTATTAGATTACAGCGAATCAAGTGAAACTATCGGTAAAAACATTGGTGATGATCTGGCTGAAGGTAAACCAACATTACCTTTAATCTATGCCATGAAGCACGGTACACCAGAACAAGCGGGCATTATTCGCACCGCTATTGAAGAAGGCCAACGCGATAAGATTGATGACATCATCAATATTATCGAGCAAACGGGTGCTATTGATTACACCGCACAAGCAGCTCAAAATGAAGTTAAACAAGCCATATCATCACTATCAATTGTTGATGATTCGCCTTATAAAGAGGCTTTAATCGGCTTGGCTAATTTTTCGGTCAGTCGCAGCTTCTAAAAAAGCCTCGAATTGCTCTGCTGGCAGCGGTTTCGAAAATAGATAGCCTTGCAGATAATCACAGCCTGCCTCCACTAAAAGGGCACGTTGCTGCTCCGTTTCAACCCCTTCCGCTATAACCTTTAGTCCTAATTTGTGTGCCATTACAATAATGGCTTCAGATAAAGCCATTTCACTAGAGTTTGCAGTCAAATTTCGGGTGAATGATTGATCTATTTTCAAATAATCAATATCAAATTTATTGAGATAAGAGAGCGAAGAATAACCGGTACCAAAATCATCTATTGCCACTTGAATTCCTGCATCACGAAATTCAAGTAATTGCTTCTCAACTTGCTCTCTATTTTCCATTAATACACTTTCAGTAATTTCAATAACGATATTGCTTCCAGCAACACCTTTTTGCTCTATTACAGACATCCAATCACTATGTTCTCTAAACTGAATCGGTGATTTATTGATGCTTATCTGGAAATTTTCAGCATATTGCTGGCACGTTTTTATTTGACTAATCGCTTGATGGAATACCCAATCACCAATTTCTATTATCAAGCCAGAATCTTCTGCCAAAGGAATAAACTCTAGAGGGCTGACCATTCCCCGTTTAGGATGATGCCAGCGAATTAAAGCCTCTGCTTTATGTATTTTCCCCGTTGATGAATCTATGATGGGTTGATAATAAAGTTCAAATTGCTGCTTACTGAGTGCTGTACGAAGATCATTGAGCAGATTAAATCGCTCTGTTGCAGATTGTTGCATTTTTTTGGTGAAATACCGAAAACATCCACGTCCAGAGTCTTTTGCCATATACATAGCTTGATCAGCATTTTTGAGCAGATCAATGACAGTTTGAGCATCGTTAGGATATAAAGTAATTCCAATGCTTGCAGATACATAAGCAAGATCATTACCTAATTGAAAAGGCTGACTCAAAGCACTAATAATATTATTGGCAATTCGCTCAATACCACGGACATCATCAAGATCTGACAAAATCACCGTAAACTCATCACCACCAAGACGAGAAACGGTATCCGCCTCCCTGACACAGTCGGTAATTCGTTTAGCCGCATCCACCAACAACCTATCGCCTATTTGATGACCGAAGGTATCATTTACTTCTTTAAATTTATCTAAATCTAGAAAGAATATGGCTAAAGGTTTGTATGTCCGGTTTGATTTTTTAATCTCTTGTTCTAAGCGATCATGGAACATACTTCGGTTAGGTAATGAAGTCAGATCATCATAGTTAGCTTGTTTTAATGCTAAAGTTTCGACTTCTTTTTTGGCGGTAATATCTGAAAATAAAGCAACCCGCTGCTCGAGCGATCCATCAGTATTGTAGATAGTATTAACAGTAAGCCAAGCTAAGAAATCAGTTCCATTTTTACGGCGATTCCAAATCTCTCCTTGCCATTCACCATTGTTATCAAGTTCATTTTTAATATCTTCATAAAAAGAAGGTGCATGCCTATCTGACATCAACATCAATGATCGTTTTCCTAAAACATCCTCTTCGCTATAACCTGTAATATCTGTAAAGGCAGGGTTTATTGCCACAATGAGCCTATTAGCATCAGTAGCCATCATTCCTTCACTACTATGCTGAAAAACGGTGGCAGCCAGCATTCGCTGATGTTCTTCCTGCTTACGTTGAGTAATGTCATACAGGCTAATCAGTATTTCACCACTAAACTTCTTGCCACCTATTGGGCTGGCACTAGCTATTGCCGTACGAGTATCACCATTTTTACAACAAATTTCGATCTCAAGAGGTTCAAACTCATGGCCTGTTGATATTGCCTTTTCAAAGCGTTGCAGCCATATTTTTTGTATTTTCGCCGCATACTCTTTATCAGGATAAACTTTCGTTCCCCACTCATTATAGGTAGGAATATCCTCTATGGTGTAACCATATTGGCGAGTAAAGGCATCATTGATATACACCACATCTCTCTGAGTATTATGAAGTGCAAATGGTATCGGAGCAGCTTCAATGATAGCGCGAGATTTGGCCTCGCTGTGCTTTAGTGCTAACTCTGTTTTTTTACGTTCAGTAATGTCATACAAACTAATTAATACATCACCGTGGAATGATCCTGTCACTGGTGAAGCATCCGCTATTACTGTCCTAACATCTCCATTTTTACATATAATCTCAATCTCAAGTGGCTCAAATATTCCCCCATTAATTTCAGTTGCTTCAAATCGTTTTTGCCATGCACCCTTTATCTCTAGAGCATACTCCTGATTAGGATAAACACTTTTTCCCCATTGCATCAAAGAAGGGAGATCTTCTAAGTCATACCCAAACTGCCGAGTAAAAACATCATTGATTAATATTATATTTTTATCAGCATCATGGAGCAGATAAGGGATAGGAGAAGATTTAATAATATGTCGAAATTTTTCTTCACTTTGTTGAAGAGCAATTTCGTCTTGGTGATGAGTTGTTAGATCAATATCAATACAATACATTTCTGGATTGCCATCGTCATCATAACTCTTTACATGGCTTGAATAAACGGTAACAATCTGACCCGTCTTAGTTTTTAAGACTAATTCTCCCGCTGGTATTGCATCTCCTCCTGACAACCAATTATTAGTCGATTCCACAACTAACTCGCGCATACTGTCAGGAACAATAAGGTCTTCTAGTAATTGGCCCACGGCTTCATCATGACGATAACCATAAAGCTTTTCACTAGCTTTATTCCAAAAGTTTACACGGCGATCTTGGTCATAACCTTGCACAGAGACATTAGGAATATTTTGTAATAAGAGACGAAAGCGCTCATCGCTCTCAATCACAGTTTCACGCTGCATAAGCAGTGACTTCATCTTTTGCCGCAAGTTCAGCAACCAAAAAATAAGCACTATAAGGCTTATAAATAATAAGATAGAGACTAAATTCATTTCAGTACTCTCAGAGTAAGGTTTTATTTCATAATACAATGAGTTAGTTTTATTTGCTACGCTATGATTTTGTAACGGCTGCTATTCACTTAAATTTAAGCTTAATATCATTATTTAGTTTGTCTAAACTTCTATATCCGCTATTCTTTCAACTATGACTGACATATATAAATATCATTTATTTTTCTGTACTCATGAACGTGATGATGGCAGCCCTTGTTGCCACCAGCATAATTCACAATC
>ENA-ORXI01003209-ORXI01003209.1-sediment-metagenome-genome-assembly--contig:-NODE-3209-length-11187-cov-4.444104_pt1 | contig 11187 bp, 10 predicted proteins | sample MGYA00237861_ERZ511468 | MGnify/ENA primary metagenome ERZ511468 (study PRJEB26299, sample SAMN06266213) | sediment metagenome | isolation source: Hudson Canyon methane seep mesocosm | place...
GTTATAGGTATATGCAGATCAAAAATATCTTTTAAAAAGATACTTTTGTCTCCTAGAAATAAGAACATTGCTAGAAAACTTAAAAAACAATTTAGAAAAGTATCTATTGCAAAAAATAATCAAGAAATAGTTAATTCATGCAACTGGGTTTTTTTGGCAGTTACTCCACCCGTAGGTCAAAAAATTATTAAAAATTTAAAGTTTAGATCTAGTCAAACTGTTGTTAGCTTTATTTCAACTATGACATTACCTCAATTAAAAAAAGCTATTAAAGTAAAAGCAAAAATCGTAAGAGCTATTCCACTTCCGCCAATTTCTTTAAAAAAAGGACCTGTTCCGATTTGTCCACCAAACAAACAAGTTAAAAACTTTTTTGACAAACTTGGCACAACAGTTGAAATTAAAAATGAAAAGCTGTCTAACAATTTTTGGGCCACTTCAGGAATGATGGCTCCATTTTATGAACTATTAAGTTCAATGTCTAATTGGCTAGTTAAACGGGGAGTTCAAAGAGATGATGCTCAAAAATATATTACTTCTCTTTTTGTAGCTTTATCAGAAGATGCGGTTGTTAATTCTAAGAAAGATTTAAAATATTTAGTAAAAGAATCTCAAACACCAAAAGGCCTTAACGAACAAGGTGTTCAAGAACTTAGAAAAGCTGGTTTCTATAAATCTTCTGAAAAAACATTAAATAGTATTCTTAAAAGATTAAACAAAGTATAATTTTCTATGCAGTCAGATTCAAATATTCTGCAAATAGATAATCTTTCAAAATATTTTGGAGGTTTAGCTGCTGTATCTAATTGCTCCATAAAAATTAAAAAAGGTTCTATTACTGGAATTATTGGTCCTAATGGCTCTGGAAAAACAACATTATTTAACTTAATTGCAGGCAATTTAAAAACTTCTAAAGGAACTGTTTTATTCAATAATGAAAACATTACCGATGTTCCAGCATATGAATTGTTTTCAAAAGGTTTACTTAGAACTTTTCAAATTGCTCATGAATTTACAAATTTAACAGTACTTGAAAACTTAATGATGGTTCCTGGCAATCAATCAGGAGAAAGTCTTGTAAATGCTTTACTTAAACCAGCTTTAATTAAAAAAGAAGAAGAACAAGTAAAACAAAAAGCTTTTGAAGTAATAGAATTTTTAAATCTTAAACATCTTGCAAATGAACTAGCCGGAAATTTATCTGGTGGACAAAAAAAACTACTTGAGCTTGGAAGAACTATGATGGTTGATGCAAAATTAGTTTTATTAGATGAGGTTGGAGCAGGGGTAAACCGAACTTTATTAAAAGATATAGGAACTGCAATTTTAAGATTAAATAAAGAACAAGGTTATACATTTTGTATGATTGAGCATGATATGGATTTTATAAGCAGATTGTGTGATCCGGTTATTGTAATGGCAGAAGGGTCAGTTTTGTTTGAAGGAACATCGGAGGAAGTTAAAAAAGACGAAAAAGTTATTGAAAGCTATTTAGGTCGTGGTTCAAGAGCAAAAGAGGAAAATATCTAATGGCTTTTTTTGAAGGAAATCAAATGACAGGTGGTTACGGCAATGGTCCCGATATAATTAGTTCCTGTTCTGTTAATGTAAATAGAGGAGAGATTGTTGCAATCTTAGGACCCAATGGTGCTGGAAAATCTACTGCAATGAAAGCTATGCTTGGTCTTCTTAATTTAAAATCTGGAACAGTTACAATTGATGGAAAAGATATTTCAAAATTATCTCCTCAAGACAGAGTTAAACAAGGTATTTCTTTTGTGCCACAAACTAGAAATGTATTTACAGGACTAACGGTTAGAGAAAACTTAGAAATGGGAGCGTTTTTAAGAAATGAAGATTTAGATAAAGTTGTCGAAGAAATTTATGATTTGTTTCCAATATTAAGAGAAAAAAGATCACAATTAGTTGGAGAATTATCTGGAGGTCAAAGGCAACAAGTGGCTTTAGGAAGAGCTTTAATGATTAAGCCTTCAGTTTTAATGTTAGATGAACCAACAGCAGGAGTGTCTCCAATCGTAATGGATGAATTGTTTGATCACATATTAAAAGTAAAACAAACCAATGTTGCTATTTTAATGGTAGAGCAAAATGCAAAACAAGCATTGAGCATATCAGATAGAGGCTATGTATTGGTTACTGGAGAAAATAGATATTCAGGAACTGGAAAAGAATTATTAAACGACCCAAGAGTAAGAAGCTCTTTTTTAGGAGGGTAATGTGGATTATTTAAATGCAGTAGTATTATTACTAAATTATATATTTGTGCCTGCACTTGCTTATGGTTCACAATTAGCACTTGGTGCTATTTTTGTAACTTTGATTTATGGAATTTTAAGATTTGCAAATTTTGCAACAGGAGACATGATGTCTTTTGGAACTATGGTTGCAATATTGTTTACCTGGTACTTCCAATCACTTGGTATAAGTTTAGGAATATTGCCAACAGCTTTACTAGCTATTCCTTTCGCAGTTGTTTTTATGATTTTGTATATGCTGACAATAGATAAATTTGTCTTTAGTTATTATAGAATTAAAAAAAGTCCTCCCGTTCAATTAGCTATGGTTAGTATTGGAGTAATGTTTGTAACCCAAGCGATTGTTAGAATAATTATTGGACCTTTTGATAGAAGATTTTTTGATGGCGAAAAATTCATAATTAAAGCTAATGAATTTAAGGAAATGACAGGATTAAATGAAGGATTAGCAATTAAATCAACTCAAGTATTAACAATTTTTGTAACTATAGTGGTTGTTTCTATATTATTTTGGTTTTTGAATAAGACAAAAACTGGCAAGAGTATGCGGGCTTATTCAGATAATGAAGATTTAGCTTTGTTATCAGGTATTGATCCTAAACGAGTAGTAATGATTACGTGGATGATTGCAGGAATTTTAGCAACTATTGGAGGAGTTTTATATGGTTTGGATAAAAGTTTTAAACCATTTACTTATTTTAACAACATGTTGCCAATATTTGCTGCTGCAATTGTTGGAGGAATAGGAAATCCTTTTGGTGCTTTTTTAGGCGGGTATGTCATTGCCTTTTCAGAAATATTTATAACGTACGCTTACAAGAAATTTTTCATGTACGTTCTTCCAGAAAGTATGGAGCCCAATTCGTTAATACAATTATTATCAACAGACTATAAATTTGCAGTTTCATTTTCGATTTTAGTCATTGTTTTATTATTTAGACCCTCGGGTATTTTTAAAGGAAAAGTACTATGAGGCAATATGCTAATGTCATAACTGCTTATGCAATAATGATAGCGCTAATTATTTTAGTGGGTATTTTTCAATCATGGAACGTAGCTTTAGCAATATTAAATTTTTGTTTAATTTCTGCTGTGATGACCATGGGAGCCAATATTCAATGGGGATATGCTGGGTTAATAAACTTTGGAATAATGGGATATACAGCGCTAGGAGGTTTAGCTGCAGTTTTAGTTTCTGTTCCACCAGTAAGAGAAGCTTGGCAAGTTGGTGGTTTAAATATGATTTTATGCTTAGGGATTATTGTATTGATTGTGTTTGCAGTGCGTTATGTTTTAAAAAATTTTCCAAAATCAAATAAAAGAAATATTGGAATAGGATCTATTATTTTAGTTGGTTTAATTATTTTAAGATTAGTGTCTGAACCAGCGATAGAATCTATAGAAGCAGTTAGTCCAGCTACAACTGGATTTCTAGGAGGCTTAGGTTTGCCAATAGTATTTTCGTGGATTGTTGGAGCTTTTTTTGCGGCTGGTTTAGCTTATATTGTTGGAAAAGTTGCTTTAGGACTTAGAGCAGATTATTTGGCAATAGCAACGTTATTAATTTCTGAAATTGTAATTGCAGTAATTAAACATGAAGATTGGTTAGCACGAGGCGTTAAAAATGTAATTGGATTAAAAAGGCCGGTGCCCTATGAAGTTGATCTTCAAAGCACAGATTGGTTTATTAATTTAGTTGCAAAATGGCATAGTGGTAAATTAGATTTAATTTCCACAATGGCAGAAAAACAATCAGCGCTTTCGCAGCTAGTCATTGAAGCTTCATCTGTCTATGTAAAACTTTGTTACTCAGGGCTATTTATTATTGTGGTAGTAATCTTATTAATTGTAACTCAAAAAGCGCTTTATTCGCCTTGGGGAAGAATGATGAGAGCAATAAGAGATAATGAAGAGGCTGCTAATGCAATGGGGAAAAATGTAGTTAAACAGCATTTGTTAATTTTTATTTTAGGCTCAGCAATTGTAGGTATAGCAGGAGCAATGATGGTTACAAACGACGGTTTGTTTACTCCAGGCAGTTATCGTCCTATGAGATATACATTTTTAATATGGGTTATGGTTATAGTTGGCGGAAGTGGAAACAATTTTGGAGCAATTTTAGGAGGATTTGCTGTTTGGTTTTTATGGATTGAAGCAGCGCCAATTGCGCTATTTTTAATAAATATTTTCACTTCAGGTCTTGCAGAAACAAATGCTTTAAGATTGCATTTAATTGAAAGTGTTCCATATTTTAGATTTTTAATGATGGGAGTAGGTCTTCTGTTAATAATGAGATATAGACCAAAAGGCATACTGCCAGAAAAAATAATTAAAAGCTAAAATGTCTAATTGAAAAAATTTTAAATACCTGTTACAAAAAAAAATGAAAAAGTTACTAATTCTTTTATTTGCCCTTATTTCTTTTAATACATTTGCAGTAGAAAAAAAAACTACTTTTACTCAAGATCTTTTTAATGAGGCTCAAAAAAATGGAAAAATAGTAGTAATTAATTCATGGAATAAATCTTGTGGCACCTGTGCCCAACAAACAAAAGTTCTAAATGAAGCAGAAAAAGAATTTAAAGACATTCTATTTCTAAGCTACGAACAAACTGCTAATACTGATATTGCTGAATTATTAAATATCGATTTTTGGACAACTATTGTTATCTATAAAAATAATATTGAAGTTTCTAGAAGTATTGGTCAAACAGATAAATCAGAAATTTATTCGTTTATAAAAAAAGGTATTTAGTTAAAAAGTATTTATTATGTATTATTTATTAATAGGTATAGCTTTAGGTCTTATTTTTTATTTATCAGATAAATACATATTTTAGTTTTCATTTAAAGTAGATATAGTCCAGCAATGGATTTTAATCATTTCTTAACAAGCTATATGCCAGATCCATCTATAGGATCAAAAACTCATTTTCAAAATATGGTTGATCAAGCTGTCTTAGCTGAAAAGCTTGGCTATAAGACAGTTTCAATTCCAGAACATCATTTAGTAAATATTTTAATGATGCCTTCTCCATTACAGATGGCAGTTAAAATTGCTACTTTGACTAAAAAAATTAATATTTCAACAAGCGTTGTTGTTCTTCCTTTGCATGATATGAGAACTTATGCTGGCGAAGTTGCAACAGCAGATATTTTAACAGAAGGTAGATTAATTCTTGGAGTGGGTCGGGGTGCATTTGCTTGGGAAATGTCTAGATTAGGAACACCTATTGAAAAGTCTAGAGAAAAATTTGTAGAGTCTTTAGATGTACTTCAGAAGTTATTAAATAAAGAAGAAGTTTCATACAAAGGAAAATATTACAACTTTGATCCAATAACAATTATGCCAAGGCCTATAAGCAATCCGATTCAAATAATGATTGCTGCAATGGATCCTAAAAGTATTAAAGATGCTGCATCAAGAGGGTTTCATGTGCAATCAACTGTATTATCTGGTTCGAAAGAATTATTAAAACAAAGAGTAAATGCATTTAAAGAAGGCAGTTTAGAACTTGGTGAAGAGGGCAAACTATTAAAAATCTCTATGCAAAGAATGGCTTTTGCTGCAGTAAATGAGAATGACGCTAAAGAAAAAAATAAATTGGCTTATGAATATTATAAACGTTTTGATAATGTTTTTACTGGTCCAGGCAAAGTTAAAAATGGAAAAATAGAACCTTTACTAAGAAAACAAACTTTAGAAGAATTAACTGAAAATTTGCTTATTTGTCCAACGAATGAAATGATTGATAAACTTAGCGTATATGCAGAAGTAGGTGTTGATGAAATTATAATAAGTGCTGGTTTTGGACAAAGCCAAAACGAAATGATTGAGTCAATGCATCGTATAAGCGAAGAAGTAATACCTTATTTTAAAAAATTTAATACGCAAGTAGCATAAGCATGACAATTTCTGCTGTGGATTGTCACTATTCAGTAACTGGATCAGGCCCACCTTTATTTTTAACACATGGAATAGGTGCAGCGGAAGATGCTTGGCGATTTATGGTTCCAGAGCTATCAAAACATTTTAGTGTAGTAACCTATGATCTTCGTGGTCATGGAAAATCTCCAGTAACACATAAAAACTTTACTTTAGAAGAATTGGTCCTTGACCTTGAAAAAATTAGAGAAAAAACAAAATTTGAAAAAGCACATTTTGCAGGACATTCTTTAGGAGGCATGATTGCACCAGCTTATGCTTTAAAGTTTCCCGAACATACAATTTCAGTAGGTTTATTATCCACTGTAGCTGGAAGATCTGAAGAAGACAGTCAAAAAGTATGGAAAGTAATTCATGAAATGGAAAAAAATGGAATAGAGAAAACATTGCAAACTTTAACTAACAGGTGGTTTACTGATGAATTTATTAAAAACAATCCGGATTTAGTTGAGAGAAGATTAAAACAAGTCGTAGATACTGATCCTGAAGTCTTTCTTAATGTTTTTAAAATATATGCAAAAACGGAGATGTTACCATGGTTAAAGAATATTTCTAAACCATGTTTGCTTTTGACAGGAGAACATGATGGAGGTTGTAGTCCAAAGCATAATGAAATTATGGCTAATGAAATAAAAGATTCTAAATTAGTAATTTTACCAAAATACAAACATTCTTTTTTAATTGAGGCACCGGACGAAGTAGCAGAAAGTTTAATTGAGTTCATTAATGAATAAAAATCTTAGCTTGTTAACTCTCAGTCAAGTTTTTGGATTCACTGCTGCAACTATTACAGTTTTTTTAAGTGGAATTATCGGGTCACAAATTACCTCTATAAAATCTTTATCAACATTGCCTACAGCTTTATATGTCGTTGGTACTGCAATTTTTACTATTTTAGCAGCAAGAATTATGAGCAAAATTGGCCGAAGGTTAGGTTTTATTTTTGCAGCTTTAGGAAGTTCAGCGGCTTCTTTGTTAGCTGCTTTTGCTATCAGTCAACAAAACTTTATTTTATTTTGTATCTCATGTTTAATTCTTGGTATGGGGGCGGCATTTAATCATCAATATCGTTTTGCAGCAGCAGAAAGTGTAGAGAAAGAAAAAGCACCAAGAGCTATCTCTATTTTAATGTTAGCAGGTGTTGTTGCAGCTTTTTTAGGAATATCATCGGCAAATTATGCAAAAAATCTTATCCCTGATCATGTATATGTTGGCTCTTATCTTTTGCTCGTTGTATTTACTTTTATGCCAGCAATATTTTTATTTTTTTATAAAAATAAAGAAACAACTAAAATAGAATTTAATAATCTACAGGAATGGTTATATGAATTAGACGGTAAGATTATTCATAATAATAATAAAATTGAAACAGAAGCTGGATTCAACATGCTCGTTAGCTGTTGTGATATTATTTATTCAGTTTATAGTAATCCACAATCGAGTGGCTTAATCTCCAAAGCTATAAGATTTAATAAGCCAATCCTCTATCCTAATGACGGTTTTATTCCTGATTTAATGAACATGCTTGATTACTATGGAGAGGAAGTTAACGTTAGAAATATAACTCCTGCGTTGATTATTAATAAAATATCATTATTGTCTAGCAGAGCTAAAAAGATAAGCAAAGAAACATTAAGATATGCTGAATTACTTATGCCTTGTAACTCAGCGGAGCTTTTTGTACAGCAAGTTAGCCAGCATGCATTCCTAAATAAATTAATTGGTTCTAGGGGCGTTATTGTTGAAGGTAATATTGATAGTCTTGTATACTCATATAACTTCTTTCGTCTCGAGATTATGAAACAGTATAAAAAGGAAGGTGAAAATACATAAGGGCTGTCTGGACTGCCCTTACACAGCCCCATAAATACATTATCGCCGTTCCGTAGTTTGTGTGTGGCATCAGAAAAATAGAATAACAACTTAAAGAGTGCATATGAGTAATCTCGCATTTATTCCTGCAAGAGGAAAATCTAAAGGTCTACCACGAAAAAATATAAAGAATATTGCAGGTAAGCCCTTAATTGCTTGGAGTATTGAGCAAGCATTAGCTTCAAAGGAAATTGATCGTGTAATAGTATCTACTGACTGCCCCGAAATAGCTGAAATTGCAAAATCCTATGGTGCAGATGTTCCTTTTTTACGACCAGCTGAAATTTCTGGAGATGAAGCTTCAACAGAGAGCGCTATGCTGCACTGCTGTGAATATTTAGAGAAAAAGGGAGAGTTACCAAAATTATTTATTCTTATTCAAGCTACCTCACCAGTTAGGAAAAAAAATCAACTGGATGAAGCTATTCATTATTTTAATGACAATCAATTTGATAGCTTATTAACGGTGTCAAAATCACATCGATTCATATGGAAAAATATATCTGCACCTGTTGCGTCATATGACTATAGCAACCGGCCTAGAAGACAAGATCTATTGGAACAAGATTATATTGAAACTGGTTCTTTCTATATTACAAAAACAGATAAATTGCTTGAAACAAAAAATAGATTATGTGGTGATATAGGTTTGTTTGAAGTCTCTGAAGATCAAAGTTTTGAAATTGATACACAATTAGACTTCATCATTTGTGAACAAATTTTAAATCTTAAAAATAACAAGTAGGTACACATGCTTTTAATGAAAAATATTCAGAAATATATATGTTTTACACAATATAGTCTGTTGGATGCTATAAAAAAAATTGGTGAGAATAAAGCAAGAATTATATTTATTGTTTCTGAACACGGTAAATTACTGGGGAGTTTATCTGATGGAGATATCCGCCGTTGGTTAATTAAAACGAATCTCAATGATTTAAGCGCAATTGTTCAAGATGTTATGAACACTGATGTAAAAACAATGAAAATAGGCAGTAGTTTCGCTGAACTGAAACCTTTTTTTTCGGATGGTGTAGACTGCATACCATTAATTGATAAACATGGACATTTAGTTGAAATAGCTTTCAAAAACAAACAAGGATTGTATGTCGGTGATCGTGAAATATCAGAAAAATCGCCAAGTTTTATTATTGCAGAAATAGGAAATAATCATCAAGGGTGCATAGCACTTGCAAAAGAGTTAGTTGATCATGCCATTAATGCAGGAGTAGATTGCGTAAAGTTTCAAATGCGTAATATGAAAGTATTGTATAAAAACTCAGGTAGCATTGAAGATGCATCAGCAGACTTAGGAACGCAATATACTTTAGATTTACTATCAAAATTTCAGTTGCAATCAGATGAATTGATTGAAGTGTTTGGTTACGCAAAATCAAAAGGTGTCTTACCACTATGTACACCGTGGGACTTGGAATCTCTTAAATTGTTAGAAAACTATGGAATGCTAGCTTATAAGATAGCATCTGCCGATTTTACAAACTTTGAACTATTGGAAGAAGTTGTTAAAACAGGCAAGCCATTTTTTTGTTCGACAGGTATGTCAAGTGAGCCCGAGATAAAGGAAACAGTTAGTTTTTTAGATAGTCTGGGTGCTAATTATGTATTATTGCATTGTAACTCCACTTACCCTACCCCATTTAAAGATGTAAACCTAAAATACTTGAAACGGTTAAAGGAGATAAGTGGTCATTTAGTTGGTTATTCAGGACACGAAAGAGGGATATTTATACCACTGGCTTCTGTAGCGCTAGGGGCTTGTGTCATTGAAAAACATTTAACAGTAAATAAGGCATATGAAGGAACTGACCATAAAGTAAGCCTTTTACCCGATGAGTTTAAAAATATGGTTAAAAATATACGTGACCTTGAAGAGGGGTTAGGCTCTGAAGATGCACCGAGAGAAATAACTCAAGGTGAATTGCTAAATAGAGAGACTTTAGCTAAAAGTTTGGTCGCCAGTAAAAATATAGAGAAGGGTGTCAAAATCACTAGGAATATGATTGATATAAAAAGCCCAGGTCAAGGGCTTCAGCCCAATAGGCTTGCAGATCTAATAGGGCACGTATCTAATAGAGATATAACTCAAGGAGACTTTTTTTACTTAACAGATATTGAAGGACAAGTAGTAAAGCGAGATTATTATTTTAGCAGGCCCTTTGGCGTTCCTGTTCGTTATCATGATTTTAAAAAAATTGTTAATGGAACAAATTTAGATTTTGTGGAATTTCATCTCTCATATAAAGATCTTGATGTGAATTTATCAGACTACTTTTCCGGTACTGAAAGTCTAGGATTTGCAATTCATAGTCCTGAATTGTTTCCTAATGATCATATTCTAGATTTATGTAGTGAAAATGTAGAATATAGGAATTTATCTATTTCATATCTTCAAAATGTTATTGATATTACGTGTTCCTTGAAAAAATATTTTCCTAAAACTGAATCACCGGTGATTGTCGTCAACGTCGGGGGGTGGGATAATAATAGGTTTATTTCACTAGAAGAAAAGAAACAAAAGTATAAATTAATATCTAATTCTTTAGGGCAACTCGATAAAAATGGTGTAAGAATTGCGATTCAAACAATGCCACCATTTCCTTGGCATTTTGGAGGGCAAAGTCACCACAACTTATTTTTAGATCCGGATGAAATCGTTAAATTTTGTGAAGAAAACCCAGGTATAAATATATGTTTAGATATTTCTCATTCGATGATGTCGTGTAATTATTACGGTTGGGATCTTAACGAATTTGTGGAAAAGGTAGGTCCGTTTAATATACATATGCATATTGTTGATGCGAAAGGGGTGGATGGTGAAGGAGTCGAAATTGGTCAAGGTGATGTAGATTTTCACGAATTAATGATTTTGTTGGATAGAAATAATGCTGATGTTCAATTTATTCCTGAAGTGTGGCAAGGACATAAAAATGGCGGTGAAGGTTTTTGGTCTGCATTAGAGTACTTGGAAAAAATACCTAGAAAGTAATTGAATTAAAAATTTTAGTACGTGAAATATCGTAAATAGAGAAATAATGTGATGAATGATAAATACTTATTAATAAGAGAATGGGG
>ENA-ORXI01003210-ORXI01003210.1-sediment-metagenome-genome-assembly--contig:-NODE-3210-length-11183-cov-3.434090_pt1 | contig 11183 bp, 12 predicted proteins | sample MGYA00237861_ERZ511468 | MGnify/ENA primary metagenome ERZ511468 (study PRJEB26299, sample SAMN06266213) | sediment metagenome | isolation source: Hudson Canyon methane seep mesocosm | place...
AAACTCATTAGTGATCATATTGTTTTAGCCGTAGGTCATAGCGCTCGCGATACCTTCCAGATGTTATTAGATCATGGCGTTTATATTGAGGCCAAACCTTTTTCGATTGGTTTCCGTATCGAACATCCTCAGTCAGTCATTGATGAGGCGCGTTTTGGCAGCAATGCAGGCAACCCAATTTTAGGTGCTGCTGATTATCAACTAGTTCATCATTGTAAAAATGGCCGCAGTGTTTATAGTTTCTGCATGTGCCCTGGTGGCACGGTAGTCGCAGCCGCATCAGAAGAGGGTGGCGTGGTAACCAATGGCATGTCGCAATATTCACGTAATGAACGTAATGCGAATGCTGCCATTGTTGTGGGTATCGAACCTGAAGATTATCCAGGCCATCCACTGGCAGGCATTGATTTACAGCGTGAATTAGAACAATATGCCTATCAATTGGGTGGCGGAGAATATAAAGCACCCGCGCAATTAGTCGGTGATTTTTTACAAAACAAACCATCAACCGAGTTAGCCAGCGTCATTCCATCTTACCAACCTGGCATTGCTTTAGGTGACTTATCCCAAGCTTTACCCGACTTTGCAATTGAAGCTATTCGTGAAGCAATTCCTGTTTTCGATAATAAAATAAAAGGTTTTGCGATGGCTGATGCTATCTTGACTGGAGTGGAAACACGCTCATCATCACCGATAAGTATTCGACGCGGAAAAGACTTCCAAAGCATTAATACTCAGGGTTTATATCCTGCTGGTGAAGGCGCTGGTTATGCCGGAGGAATTTTATCGGCAGCAATTGATGGCATTAAAGTAGCTGAAGCCGTGGCATTATCTATTCTAAATATCGAGGAAAAATAGTCACTCTCGTTGGCTACTGACTTCCAAGAAGATGACCGATTGATTAATCTTCAATACATCGATTAGTAAGGATAAATATGACATCACAAAACCCATTATTTGAACGTACTCATATATTGATTGGCGATGAAGGTATAGAGCGACTTCAACAAGCTCATGTGTTTATTGCTGGGATTGGTGGCGTTGGCTCTTTCACCGCAGAAGCACTTGCAAGAATGGGGGTTGGAAAAATTACTCTTGCCGATCATGATGTTGTCGCAGGATCTAATATTAATAGACAGCTAGTTGCTCTTAATTCAACCATCGGTTTATCAAAAGCAGAGATAATGAGTGCGCGTATTAAAGATATCAACCCAGATTGCCAAGTCACGCTGATTAAAGAATTTCTTACGCCAGACAGTGTTTTTGAAATCCTCACTCCAGAATATGATGTTGTGGTAGATGCGATTGATAGTATGAGCAGTAAGGCGGCATTAATCGAAGCCGCATGGAAAAAGAAAATGCCTATTTTTGCCAGTATGGGAGCAGGAGGTAAACTAGACCCTAGCATGATCCGTACTGGCGATATTATGGATACATCTATGTGTAAGCTTGCCAAAATGATCCGCCGTCATTTACGCAGGAGAGATGTTGGCAGAGGTGTGCAAGCAGTCTATTCACTAGAATCACCCTTGCCCCCTCTCCCACCAGAAGCCGTTGCTCATGGTCGTCCACGTGCTGTTAATGGCACTGTAAGTTATATGCCTTCCATCTTTGGTCTTACTCTGGCAGGTATGGTGACCAATCATATTATTGGTAATGCTCGCCGTGTCTAAGACTGATCCAACTAACGTTTTAAACTGTAACCAACAACGACAACAACAATTAGCCACCCTACTTAAACCTTATGGAATGGAAATTGTTCATATTGCTGATGACGATACAATACCCGGTAGTTTTTTTGGTGAACGTGAGGCTGGATTAATTAACAATAAACTCCTACTACGCCACGATACTCCCATTCACTCAGCTCTCCATGAAGCAGGACATTATATTTGTATGGATCCTGCTCGGCGGGAAAAACTCGATACGGATGCTGAAGGTGATTTTGATGAAGAAAATGGTGTCTGTTATTTACAAATTTTACTTGCAGATCATCTCGAGGATATTGGATCTCATCGTATGATGATAGATATGGATTGTTGGGGATATACCTTTCGGTTAGGTAGTGCCAAAGCATGGTTTGATAATGATGCCGAAGATGCCAAATTATGGCTCATAACACATCAGATTATTGACCAAGAACAGTGCCCCACATGGCAATTCAGACAATCATAAAATCTAGCAAATAAAATACTTTTTTTCTTGACACCAAGAAAGTTATTCACTTTTACTCCTAACTGTTATCAAACTGTAACAACTAGTTAAGCTAAGTCATTGATTCTCACCAGCAACACTGTAACTGATTGATATTTATACGGTTTAACAATCTGGTTATTTTCTAACCAATTTAAGTGTGACGGTTACAGAATAATGACTTAGCGGTTTTTAAAGCAGTTAACCACAGAGTTATCCACAGGAAATGTGTGTAACTCTGTAAGTCATTGAAAGTCATTTTTCCCCGCTTTTTATACCACTATTTAGTGGGGGTAAAGTCCTCTGAGAACTCAAGTGCATTACCATCAGGATCACGACAAAAAAAGGCCGCTCGCCCAGACTTACTGCGTGACAAACTAACCCCTGCCGCTTCTAATTTTTCAGCCAAAGCATCGAGACCATCCACCACTAAAGCAACATGACGATCTTTACCTCCATGCTCAGGGCGTCCTTCCATTGAATCAGGATTAGGTAATTGCATTAAATGTAGTTGTTGCCCCTCAGCATTGAGATCTAACCATGCCCCCTTAAAAGGGAAATTAGGTCGATTCATATTTTGCTGAATCTGTAAAATACCGCAGTAAAAGTCTAATGACCGTTGAACATCAGCCACTAAGAAACTAGCATGGGCGATTGATTTAATCATGTTAAAAATCCTATTTTAATATTTCAATACATATTGTTTTTAAGTAACTTTTTTGCTTCAATTATGGGCAAGTTAAGTTTCTGATTTTGCAACACCATAACCTGCCAAAAGAATCAAACTACCGCCTAACCATTCTTGCATGGTCATGACTTCGCTGGTCAAAACCCAAGCAGCAATTGCAGCAACAATAAGTTCAAACAGCATTATTACAGCAGAACGGTAGACCGGCATTCTTGCTACACCATATAAAACTGCCACCGTCATCAGCACAATTCCTAGCCATCCTAAGAACCAAGCACTCGCCCACACTGACCAAGTAACACTCGGAATTGCTGATTGTTGCCAAATTAAAACAATCAATGAAGTAAGCACAACTCCCCACCAAACCACACCTGTTTTAATCCGCATATCTACCGTTGCTAATTTGCGAGCCTGAATATTATGAATCGAAAATGCCACACTCGCTAATAATGCTAGCCAATCTGCTACATTATGAGGCCATGGCCACCCTATATCAGGATTCCATAACATCACTACCGATCCACTCATTGCCACCATTAGCATTACTATTGCCGACAAAGATAATGATTCTTTCAACCACCAATGACCAAGTAGTACGGTCCATAATGGCGATAAATAAAACAATAACATCACCCGCATGACTTCACCTTCAATCAAAGCGACTACAAAAGCAACATTAGCAATACCTGCCGCGATAGCTAAGGTAAGTAAATCTTTGCGAATCGCTTGAGGAAATGCACCCTGTTTTAATAAAAAAGGAATTGCGAGTACCGCCGCAGCAAAGTACATAATGAAAGAACTCCATACAGCGGATAATCCAGCTGAATCTAACAGCCGTAAGGGGTACCAAATAATCCCCCATAAGCTAGATGAGAATAATAAGCTCGCAATGGCTAAACGACTAACAGTGGGTTCTGATGATTTCATAGCAGAAACTTATACCATGAGTAGGAAAATAAGTAGTGATTCAATTTTCGCACCTTAATAATAACCCGCTATAATAGTCAGCCTTTCTATTATATTTTTATATGTTATGAATCCAGATTTAGCACACCTACATCCCTATCCATTTGAGAAGCTAGCTAAGCTCAAAGCTGGATGTATGCCTCCTTCTGATTTGCAGCATATTGCATTATCAATTGGCGAACCTAAACATCCTACCCCAGGCTTTATTACTGAAGCAGTTATCGAACATCTACATGGTTTATCTAATTATCCGACGACGGCAGGTAGCATAGAACTACGCCACGCTATTGCAACTTGGTTAAATAATCGCTTCCAACTGGCTGGTAATATTGATGCCGAGACACAGGTCTTACCCGTTAATGGAACCCGTGAGGCATTATTTGCATTTGCACAAGCCATTATTGACCGTACAGAAGATGCGCCTCTGGTTGTCATGCCCAATCCTTTCTACCAAATTTATGAAGGTGCAGCAATTTTAGCGGGGGCCCACCCTTATTTTTTAAACTGTACTGCCAACAATAACTTTGTACCCGATTTTTCAAAAGTGAGTGCGGATGTATGGGATCGCTGTCAGCTTCTGTATTTATGCAGTCCTGGCAATCCAACCGGTGCAGTGATACCACAAGAAACATTGACGAAATTAATCGAGCTGGCACATAAGCACGATTTTATCATTGCATCCGATGAATGTTATTCCGAAATTTATTTTGATGATGAAAAGCCACCTGTCGGCTTATTGCAAGCCGCTATCGCAGCAGGTTACACCAACTCAAGTCGCTGTGTTGTCTTTCATAGCCTATCAAAACGTTCCAATGCTCCAGGCTTACGCTCCGGCTTTGTTGCCGGTGATGCTGTCGTATTAAAAGATTTCCTACGTTACCGTACCTATCATGGTTGTGCTATGCCTCCAGCAACTCAATCCGCATCAATTGTGGCATGGAATGATGAAAACCATGTTGCTTATAACCGCCAACTTTATCGTGAAAAATTTAAAGCGGTACTTGCCATTCTGTCACCCGTAATGAATGTCAGCTTGCCTGACGCAGGGTTTTACCTTTGGGCCGAAACATCTATCTCAGATACAGAATTCGCTAGACGTCTTTTTGATGAAAAAAATGTGACAGTATTACCAGGGAGTTTCTTAGCCCGTGATAATAACAATAGTAACCCGGGTTCTAATCGTATCCGCATGGCATTAGTTGCACCCATTGAAGAATGTATTAATGCAGCACATCGAATTTCAGATCTAATCAAAAACTTATAAAACCCTATATTCAAACCTAATGAATAAAAGGTAAAGACAATTCAAAAAACTATGATTTTATACGGCATTAAAAACTGCGATACAGTAAGGAAAGCACGTCGTTGGCTTGAAGCTAACCATGTGGATTTTCACTTTCATGACTTTCGAACTGATGGTTTAGACCAAACTATTATTACTAGCTGGCTCGAGTCAGTATCATGGGAAGTCTTACTCAATAAACGCAGTACAACATGGAAGCAATTAGATGATCCTCGTAAAGAGCAACTAAACCAATCGATCGCTATTGAGCTAATGTTAGAAAATCCAACATTGATTAAACGCCCTGTACTCTCTGACAATTCAAATTGTATCGTCGGATTCAAAGAAGCGGACTATGCCGCTCATTTTTCCAAATAATAAAGAGCGAATTATGTCTGCAACACTTGAACTCACTAAAGATCTGATTAGCCGCCCAAGTGTGACGCCTGAAGATTTTGGTTGCCAACAGTTATTGGCTGACCGCCTCTCTACAATTGGTTTCACTATTGAACACCTACGCTTTGGTGATACGGATAATATTTGGGCAAGACGTGGTACGCAATCACCTGTACTCGCTTTTGCAGGGCATACTGATGTTGTGCCAACAGGGCCTGTGGAAAATTGGAGCAATCCTCCTTTTGAACCTACCATTGTTGATGGTTTGTTATACGGTCGTGGCACCGCGGATATGAAGGGCAGTATTGCTGCCTTTGTCACCGCCTGCGAGCGCTTTGTTGCAGAGCACCCTAATCACACTGGCAGCATTGCTTTTCTAATCACAAGCGATGAAGAAGGCCCTGCTACAGGCGGCACAGTCAAAGTTATCGAAATATTAGAAGCACGAGGTGAAAAAATTGACTGGTGCATCGTCGGTGAACCCTCCAGCACGAATAAAGTAGGAGACGTAGTTAAAAATGGCCGTCGTGGCTCATTGAATGGTCGTTTAACTGTTAAAGGTAAACAAGGGCATATTGCGTATCCTCATCTTGCTGAGAACCCTATTCACTTACTAACACCCGCACTGACTGAGTTATGTGAAGTTCAATGGGATCAAGGAAATGATGACTTCCCCCCTACCAGCTTCCAAGTTTCAAATATTAACTCAGGTACCGGTGTCACCAATGTGATTCCAGGTACGGCTGAGCTTGTTTTTAACTTCCGTTATTCCACTGAAGTTACTCATGAACAGTTACAGAAAAAAGTACAGGCAATTTTAGATCAACATGGTTTGAACTATGATCTCACTTGGGAATTATCAGGGAAACCATTTCGTACAGCGAGTGGAGCATTAGTTGATGCCGTCAAACGGGCGATCAAATCAACCACAGGATACGATACGGAGTTATCAACCTCAGGCGGTACATCTGATGGTCGTTTTATTGCTCCTACTGGTGCCCAAGTCATTGAATTAGGCCCCCTAAATGCTACGATTCATCAAGTTAATGAATGTGTATCAGTTGAAGATCTTGATTTACTATCTGCCACCTATGAGACGGTACTAAATTATTTATTATCCTAATAAAATTATAGTTTGGCGAAGTTAATAAATCTCTGGTAGAGTAAGTTTTTTTCACAAATTCACAAAGGATTCTCATGGAAGCACAAGAAAACACCAACAACCCTAAATTAATATACATCTTGTTTATCGCTCAAGTTGTTATTCCATTCCTAGGTTTAATTGGTGTCATTATGGCCTATGTTAATAAAGCCGATGCCCCAGAATGGATACAAAGTCATTATCAGTTCCAAATTCGCACATTTTGGATTGGCTTTCTCTATATGTTTATTGGTGCTTTACTATCAATAGTAATTATTGGCTGGTTTGTTATATTATTTGCTGTTGTATGGATGATTGTTCGCTGTATAAAAGGCATGAAGTCTTTAGATGCTCATGAAGCTCACCCAAACCCTACAGGCTGGATGTTTTCATAAATTCGTAACATTTATAAAACTCAAGAAACGCGCTTTTATAGCGCGTTTTTTATTTGCCACCACGGTAAATAGCCAAAGGTCCTGTTGCTTGCTCAGTTGGCATGATCTCCATCGTAGTCACATTTACGTGCTCAGGCGTATTTGCCAACCACCAAATGGTATTGGCAATATCATCAGCACTCAAAGCAACGGTATCTTGATACACCTTATCTGCACGTTGCTCATCATCCTTAAAGCGTACCATCGAAAACTCAGTTTCTGCATTGCCAGGTTCAATATTTGTGACTCGAATGCCCGAACCCAATAAATCAGCACGTAGAGCTAATGAAAACTGCCTAACAAAGGCTTTGCTCGCACAATAAACATTACCCCCGGGATAAGGCCAGTTACCTGCAATAGAGCCAATATTAATGATGTAGCCTTGTCTTTGCTGTTTCATCATTGGCAGAACGGTACGAGTGCAATACATGACACCTTTGATGTTGGTATCGACCATGCGTTCCCAATCATCAAGACTAGCGCCATCCGCAGCTTCTAAACCTAATGCTAACCCTGCATTATTCACTAATACGTCAATCTTAGTGAATTCTGGTGGCAAGGATTGAAAAGCATCTTCAACAGCTTGGCGATCAGTAATATCAAAACAACAACAATGCACTTTATCTGCACCACCCAACGTTTGTTGTAATGAATCTAAACGTTGTTGACGGCGACCCGTGAGTATTAATTTCCAGCCATTACTAGAAAATAACCGAGCACATGCTTCTCCAAAGCCAGATGTTGCACCCGTGATCATTATTGTTTTCATTGTAATTTTATTCCGGCCTTTGCGCTAAAATTTCCAGAGCAGCGATCCGATAAGCTTCAGCTAAGGTAGGAAAGTTAAAGGTACTCTCAACAAATATATCAACATCTGCATCTGATAACATGGCCATATGACCAATATGCACCACTTCTGTCGAACCTTCACCGACTAGCATCACGCCGAGAATTTTCTTACCCTTTCCATCAGCTACGATTTTCAACATGCCTTCCGTATTACCAGATATCTGGCCACGAGCAACCTCTGCAAACTGAGCCCTGCCTACAATCACATTACCGTATTTTTCTTTTGCTTGAGCTTCAGTTAAGCCCACAGAAGAAAGTTCTGGAATAGAATAAATGCCAGCCGGAATGAGTTGACTCATACTACCAATCTTAATACCTAGCGCATTACATGCTGCACGTCGACCTTGTTCCATTGAAGCAGAAGCTAATGATGGTGGACCAATCACATCACCTGCAGCATAAATATTATCAACTTCTGTACACAAGTTTTCATCCACGCTTATCAGGCCGCGTTCATTCAATGCTAATCCTGCATTTTCAAGCTGTAGATCACCGACATTAGCAATTCGACCTGCGGCACACAGTAGTTTCTGGCTTCGTACTACGGTACCATCAGCACATTCAGTGATTACATTACTGATGCCATCCCAGTACACCTTCTCGACATTCTGACTGCCCATCCACGTGCCACCCATCGCTTTAAAAGCCTGTACAAAGGTATCGGTCATATCACTATCTAAAAATCCAAGCGGTGTTGGGTAACGATCAATCATCGTGACTTTAACGCCAAGTGCCTGAAAAATAGTGGCATATTCACTCGCAATAACCCCACCACCTAATACCGTTAGACTAGAGGGTAAATACAGCATGGATAAAATAGAATCACTATCAAATATATTTTCATGATCAACCGGTATATTGTCAGGTTTTCGAGGATATGAACCCGCGGCAATAATCACCGTTTTCACACTAAGTTCTTTTACATCCCCACCTACTTTGGTAATTTTAACGGTGTGTTTATCAACAAAACTTGCACGGCCATGAATACGAGTAATATTATTCCGATCAATTTGCTTACGCATATATTTATCATGCGATTTGAGCACCTCATCTAAACGGTCAATTAAAGTGACCATTTCAGTTTCTTCGGTTAACTCAAAATCTGCTAATGCGGCATTTTGACGCATATGTTTTACACGTAAAGCATTCTCACGTAGCGTTTTAGATGGAATAGTTCCCTTATGTACACATGCACCACCAAACAAACTATCACGCTCAATAATAGCGACACGCTGCCCCGCTTTCGCAGCTTGAATTGCAGATTTCTGCCCAGCAGGACCACTACCAACGATTAATACATCGTAATCAAATCTCACGTCACTCATGATGATAATCCTTCTAGTCGAGCTGTCACAACATCTGTTTTCTCAAGTAATTTCTCCACTTCATCTTGATATAAGTTAAGTGTTTCAAATACAGGTAAGGCAAGTAAGACTTCTTTGTTAAAACTTTCGGGATCTAACATATTAGTCGCAAATTTTGAGCCTGCAATAATTTGTGCCGCATGGTTTTCCACGGCTAAACTACTGCGGTGATCGGTATAAGATGTTACTGCTTCAATCACTAGTGTTGGCATCTGCCATTTATTGACAACCGCCTGACTAACTTGCTGGCAGTAGGTATTTTCTAACTGATGAATTTCATTATTACTTAACGTTATATTCTGAGAGTGAGCCAGTTCTAGAATTGTTTGTAGTACGGCTGGTCGGCCAATTGAATGTAACAGGCCTGCTAAAAAGGCAACTTCAACATTACTTCGGCATTGCCTAGCAATTTCTTTTGACCACAGGGAGGTAGCTAATGCATGTCGCCATACGCCAGCAACATAAGCTTCATAGCCAGGTGTATGGAATATTTTCGCCCCAATTGCTGCCGCTAAAGCAATCTCACTAATGACTCCCATTCCTAATCGCGCTATTGCCTGCTGTAAAGAAACTAGGTTCGACATCGGCGTGTAAGCTGCTGAATTAGCAATACGCATCACATGACCTGCCAGAGATTGATCACTTTGAATCAATTGTGCCATCTCACCGGCATCAGAATCGGGGTTCTGGGCTAATAACAAAGCTTTATTTGCAACCTCCGGTAACATCGGAACTTCAATTCCACCTCGGTTAATAAGTTGCTTAAGTGACTCTTCTACTGATTGTATCTGACTCGACATGTACGATCCTTCTACATTTTTAATGTTTTAAATAGTGTGATGATGCGCTCATTAACGCATCATGCTCCTTCCGAAAATACGATGGTTCGACGACCTGAAATAATAATTCGATGTTCAATATGTGCTTTCACTGCCCGCGCCAATACTAAACGTTCAATATCTTTACCAATCATAACGAGATCTTCAGGACTGTTACCATGCATAACACGCTCGACATCTTGTTCAATAATCGGCCCTTCATCTAAATCTGCAGTTGCATAATGTGATGTTGCACCAATAATTTTTACACCACGATCATAGGCTTGATGGTATGGCTTAGCACCTTGGAAGGCAGGTAAAAAACCGTGGTGAATATTAATAACACGACCAGCATGTTGTGCGACAAAGTCTTCTGATAAGATTTGCATATAGCGCGCCATAACAACGAGATCAATATCATACTCATCAAGTAAATCATTAATTTGTGCTTCTTGCTGAGGTTTAGTCTCTTTGGTAATTGGCAGGTGATAAAACGGTTTACCAAATTGTTTAGCCATTGATTCTAAATCATTATGATTACCGATAATTACTGGAATATCACATTTCAACTCACCTTCAAGTTCACGTAATAATAAATCATAAGGACAATGTGAAGCGCGTGTCACTAACAGCGCAACTCGATAGGGTTTATCTGAATAACGCACTGACCATGTTAGCCCTAAAGTTTTAGCAAATTCACTAAATTGCTGTTCTAACATTACACGATTTGAGGCGTCTTTATCCTCCAATTTAATCCGCATAAAATACTGGCTATCCTGTACGTCAGTATATTGTTGGCAATGCAGAATATTAAAATCACGTTCTGCAAAAAAACTGGTGATCCCAGCAACCAGCCCCTTTTGATCAGGGCATTGAATAAGGAGAACAATGGCGTTCATATAAGGTATTACCTAAAGCTAAATTATATATACCCAAGTTACCTGAAGATGCATGATTCAGCAAGAGAAGAAGCCATATTATTCTAGGCATAAAGCCGCGGAATTAGTCATTCTAATTTAAGGGTTTATAACGACGAAGAATAGGGCTTATCC
>ENA-ORXI01003211-ORXI01003211.1-sediment-metagenome-genome-assembly--contig:-NODE-3211-length-11183-cov-2.584999_pt1 | contig 11183 bp, 8 predicted proteins | sample MGYA00237861_ERZ511468 | MGnify/ENA primary metagenome ERZ511468 (study PRJEB26299, sample SAMN06266213) | sediment metagenome | isolation source: Hudson Canyon methane seep mesocosm | place: USA:Hudson...
GCAATAGGAATAATTATAAATCCAATTTTTTGAAAAAAAGTAACGCTAATAATAATATTTAATACAACTGAAACTAATGAAATATAAAATGGTAATTTAGTATTATGTCTTGCAAAGAAAAAACTTGAAAATACCTTTATTAATGAAAATGCTGGCAAACCTAATGCAAAATAAAATAAAGCTTTTGCAGAATTTTTAACTCCTTGTTCATCAAAAGAACCATAACCAAATAAAGCTGATATAATTTGTTCTGAAGCTATTAACAAAGCCACCGCAGCAGGAATACTTAAAAATAAACTTAACTCTAGCGCTTTGTTTTGTATTGTAATTATTTTTTCATTCTCATCATTTTGAATATATTTTGAAAGTTGTGGTAAAATTACTGTTCCAATTGCAATTCCAGCTATTGCTAGGTTTATTTGATAAATTCTATCCGCATAATAAAGATAAGAAACCGCACCTGCTTGAAATGATGCAATAATAGTTCCAATTAAAATATTAATTTGAGTTACACCTGATGAAAAAATACTAGGTAATAATTTTTTAAAAAATTTTTTTACTTTTTCATCAATTAAAATTTTTAATGAAAATTGAGGTAAATAAAATTTTTTCACATATTTATATAAAAATAAAAATTGAGCTATGCCTGCAATAGTCACAGCATAAGATAAATAGTAAACAAGCATATCACCTAAAACATTTCCATAAAGTAAAACTGATATTAAAAAAATATTTAAAATTATTGGTGCTGCGGCAGCGATTGCGAACCGATTATGAGAATTTAATATAGCTGAAAAAAAAGATGATAAACTAACAAATAATAAAAATGGAAAAGTTATTCTTGTTAAATTAATTACTAAATTCATTTTTTCTTCATTGCCACTAAATCCAGGAGCAATAAGAAATACAAATAAAGGCATAAATATTTCAATGATTAAAACTAAAAAAAATAAACTTAAAATTAATAAGCTAAATACATTTGTTGCAAATTTTTCTGATTGTTCTTTTCCATTTGCTATCTCTGAAGCATAACTTGGAACAAAAGCTGCATTAAAAGTTCCTTCTGAAAACAATCTTCTAAATGTGTTGGGAATTCTAAATGCTACAAAGAATGCATCAGCTAATGGTCCAGTTCCAAGAAATATCGCAATTAAAATATCTCTTAGATAACCTAATATTCTGCTAATTGTTGTAAAAAAACTAAATGTGCCTGTTGACTTAATAAGGTTCATAAATCATATTAGTCTTAAAATTGCTCCATTTGTATAGCTAATTACCTTAAATGAAGAAAACAAAAATTGATCATTACACAGATAAAGAAGCTTTAGATTTTCATAATAGTAATAAATCTGGCAAGATTGAGATTATTTCATCAAAGCCTATGATAACAAAAAGAGATTTGGCTTTAGCTTATTCTCCTGGTGTTGCAGCACCTGTAAGAGCAATATCAGAAAATCCAGATGCTGCTTATGATTATACAAGTAAAGGAAATTTGGTAGCTGTAATAAGTAATGGTTCTGCAGTTTTAGGAATGGGTAATTTGGGTGCTTTAGCATCAAAGCCAGTGATGGAGGGAAAAGCAGTATTATTTAAAAGATTTGCTGATATCAACTCTATTGATATTGAAATTGACTCATCAGATCCAAATGAAATTATTAAAAGTATTAAAAATATTGCAGGTAGTTTTGGTGGAATAAATTTAGAAGATATAGCGGCACCTGACTGCTTTGTTATTGAAGAAAAATTGAAAGAAATATTAGATATTCCAGTATTTCATGATGATCAACATGGCACAGCAATAATTACATGTGCAGCATTGATTAATGCACTTGATATATCAAAAAAATCAATAAAAAAAATTAAAGTAGTCGTTAATGGAGCTGGAGCTTCAGCTGTGGCTTGTACTAATTTACTAAAAAATACCGGTGTTCCTCAAAAAAATATAATAATGCTTGATAGTAAAGGTGTCCTATATCGAGGTAGAGATAATCTAAATCAATGGAAATCTGCTCATGCAATTGAAACAAAAAAAAGAACTCTAGATGAGGCTATCGATGGTGCTGATGTTTTTTTGGGATTGTCTTCTAAAAGTATTTTATCAAAAAACATGGTAAAAAAAATGGCAAAAAATCCAATTATTTTTGCATGTGCAAATCCTGATCCAGAAATTACTCCTGAAGAGGTTGAAGAAGTTCGTAAAGACGCGATTGTAGCAACTGGAAGATCCGACTATCCCAATCAAGTAAATAATTTAATTGGTTTTCCATATATTTTTAGAGGAGCTCTAGATGTTAGAGCTAAAACAATAAATGAAGAAATGAAAGTCGCAGCCGTACATGCAATTGCAACTCTTGCAAGAGAAGATGTCCCTGATGAAGTTGTTGCTGCAATGGGTGGGGAAAGACCAAAATATGGAAAAGAATATATTATTCCCTCAACTTTTGATCCAAGACTAATTAGTGAAATACCAGTAGCTGTGGCAAAAGCTGCTATTAAAAGTGGTGTAGCAAGAAAAGAAATAAAAAATTTTGAAGTTTATAAAGATCAACTTAAACAAAGACTTGACCCTTCAGTTACAATAATGCAGGGAATAAATTCTCAAATAAAAAAAACTCAAAAAAGAATTGTTTTTGCTGATGGCGAAGATGAAAACACTTTAAAAGCTGCAATTGCTTTTAAAAATGGTCGCTTAGGTACTCCATTATTAGTAGGCAAAAAGGAGAAAATAAAAGAGCAACTCAAAAATATTGGATACAGTGAAAATTTTGATATTGAAATAGTTAATTCAAATGACAAAAAAAAGAGAGAGAAATACGTAAATTATTTATTCAAAAAATTACAGAGAAAAGAAGGTTTATTAGAACGAGATTGTGATCGAATGATAAGGAATGACAGAGTAATCTGGGCATCTTGTATGGTTTCATGTGGTGATGCTGATGGTGCTGTAACTGGAAATACTAGAACATATGCTGCTTCATTAGAAAAAATAAATAAAGTAATCAATGCAAGACCTGGGGAAATAATGTTTGGTTTAAATATGGTTGTTAACAAAGGTAAAACTGTATTTATAGGAGATACAAGTGTGCACGAACATCCAACCTCCGAACAACTTGCTGAAATAGCAATTTCATCTGCTAGAGTTGTAAGACTATTTGGTTTTGATCCAAAAGTTGCGTTTGTATCTCATTCCACTTTTGGACAGCCAGCAACAAGCAGTACAAAACATATAAGAGATGCTGTAGAAATATTACAAGATAAAAAAGTCGATTTTCAATTTGATGGTGATATGCAGCCCGATGTAGCCTTAAATGAAGAATACAAAGAACTTTACCCTTTTTCAGGAATAGTGGGAAATGCAAATATTTTAATCATGCCTGGTCAACATAGTGCACAAATATCATATAAAATGATGAAAACTTTAGGTGGAGCAAAAGTTATTGGTCCATTATTAATTGGATTAGGACAAGCAGTTGAAATTGCACCCTTAAGATCTTCTACTTCAGAAATTTTAAATTTAGCATCTGTTGCTGCATATTCTGCTGGAGTAATAAATTACGGAAAAAAAAATTAGTCTTTTTGAATTCTTAAATCTTCAACTAATATAATACTCGCTATTACATCTTCAACATCTAAAATTTCTTTAGCCTCATTAATTACTTCTTTTCTTTCGTCTGAATTAAGAGCAATACCATAAACGTAAATTTTCTTTTTATAAGTATCTATTTGATAATTTGTTGCTTTAATTTTTTTGTTAAAAATAATAGCAGTTCTTAATTGTGAGGTAATTAATAAATCTTTTGCTGACTGTTTAAAATTAAACTCTTCTTTTATCTTAATATCATTTTTGACCGATCTTACTCCTTTAGTTTCCCAAGCTAGTTTAGTTATTTGAAGTTTTTCCTCTGCATTATTAACTTTTCCAGTTAAAAATATTCTTCCATCTAATACTTTTGTACTAATGGATAGTATGTAGGATTTTTCTTTTAAAGCTAACTTAGTAGATAAATTTTTTTGCATTATTGAATCATCTATTTGTGTACCAATAGATCTTGGATCAAATGCAATACTAACTCCGGTGCCAAAAACACCTTTAGAACCTGTACCAATACAGCTAGTAAAAAATAGAAAAATAAAAATAATATTAATAAACTTTAATTTCATTTTTTTAAACTTAGACAATAGTTATATATTTCTTTTTTTGGTATTTGTTTTTCTTTTGTTATTAAATTTACAATGTCTTTAATACTTAAATTTCGAATCATTTTTTTAATATTTTTTTTATCTGATTCACTTAAAGTTATTAACTGACTAATATTCTCAGAAATTACTAATGTCAATTCACCTTTTGGAATCTCTTGCAATGGCTTTAAATCGTCAACAGCTGTTCTAATATATTCTTCATAAAACTTGGTCATTTCACGACAAATTAAAATTTTTCTTCCTGAAAAATATTTTTTAATATTTTCAATTGCTTTGTTAATTTTGTTCGGTGAAATAAAAAAAACAATTGTACTATCAATATTTGATAATTTTTCTAAATCATTCAATAAATCTTTTTGTTTTTGAGGAAAGAAACCATAAAAAAAATATTTTTCTGAAAAACCACTTATTGATACCGCTGAAGTTACAGCTGATGGTCCTGGTATTGGATAAATATTTATTTTATTTTTTATACATGCATTTACTATGATTTTTCCTGGGTCAGAAATCATTGGTGTTCCAGCGTCAGATATTATCGAGATAATTTTTTCAGATTTTATTAATTCAATTATCTTGCTTACATTTTTCATCTCATTAAACTTATGGTTTGAAATTAATTTAGATTTAATTTTATATTTATCTAATATTTTTTTTGATACTCTTGTATCCTCACAAAGAATGAATTCTGACTGTTTTAAAATATCTATTGCTCTTAAAGTTATATCTCCCAAATTACCAATTGGGGTAGAAACCACATATAATCCAAAATTATATTTATTCTTTTTTATGTCTGAGAGTGGAATCATGGAATTATTATCATTATAATAATATCATTAAAATGAAAATATTACTCAAAATTATAATTCTATTAATTTTTTTTCCTCTTATAGATCTGCAAAAAATATATGCCGAGGAAAAAATTAATATTGGTCTGCTAATTCCATTGTCTGGAGAACAGAAAGAGATAGGAAAATCTATTATGCAATCTGTAAGATTAGCAATAAATAAAATCGACAACTCTAATATTCAAATAATACCAAAAGATACAAAAGATGACCCCACAAGAACTCTTGCTGCCGCAAAAGAACTGGAGCTGAAAGGAGTTAAAATTGTTATTGGACCCATATTTAATAAAAATCTTATTTATTTGGACGAATTAAAAGAAATGATTTTTTTATCTTTAACCAACAAAAGTATTAAAAATCCTAAAAATGTAATAAGTGCTGGAATTAATGCTAGTTCTCAAATTAATACTATTGTCAAATTTAAAAATCAAAATGATATTAACAAAACAATTTTTTTAATTCCAGATTCTGATTTTAAAGAAGAAATTGAAGATGCTATTTCTCGATCAAAAATAAAATTAAAATATACGCACATTTATAACACTGATCCTACAAAAATAACTAAACAAATTGAAAAATTTACTTACTACCCACAGAGAAAACAAAATCTTATAGATGAAATTAAAAGAGTGGAAAATTCAACCGAGGAAAACAAAGAAAGAAAAATAGAAAATTTAAAAAAAAGGGATACACTTGGAGGTATCAACTTTGACTCTGTTATTGTTTCTGATTTTGATGAAAGTCTAAAAAGTGTTTTTACATCCTTATTATATACAGATGTTTCGCCTAAAAGAATTTACTACATAACACTAAACCAATGGTTTGATGAAACTTTTTTAAAAGAAACTAGCTTACAACCAATTTACTTCCCCTCAATTAATAAAAAAAATTATGATAAATATATTAATGAATATAAAGAAGTTTATGATGAATATCCTAATCAACTTTCTTTTTTAAGTTATGATTTAGTTGGTTTAGTTTATTATCTTATTTTTCAAAACAATTTTGTAATAGATGAAAAAATTTTTTATAAAAAAAATAAATTTAAAGGAAAAATAGGTATTTTTGATATAGAAAAGAATAGAATAAATCATTTACTCAATTTTTATAAAGTAGAAAATAATGAGTTTAAAAAAATTTTTTGATCTTTTTAAATGCATTAAACCGATGATCAATTTTAAATTTTTCTTTTGACTTCATCTGTGCAAATGTAATTCTTTTATTTAAAGGAACAAATATTGGATCATACCCAAATCCATTTTTTCCTTTCTTATTTGATGAAATAAAACCTTCTATTTTTCCAGTTGCACTAAAGTTTTTTCCATTAGGCCAATAAAGAGTTAAAACACAAATAAATCGAGCTGAAATTTTTTTATTTTTCCAATTTTGATCTTTTTTTTTTAATTCTTTAAACACTTTTTTTATTGCAATATTAAAATTATTCTTAGTTCCTGACCATCTAGAAGAAAAAATTCCTGGTTTTTTATTTAAAATATCAATCTCTAATCCCGAGTCATCCGCTAAACAAATCATCTTTGTTTTTTTTGAAAAATATTTAGCTTTAATCATAGAATTTTCTTTGAATGATATGCCATTTTCTTTTGGACTTTTAAGTTTTAGATTTTTTGGTGAATAAATTTTTATGCTTTTAGGTAATAAATCCTTTATTTCCCTTAATTTTCCAAGATTATTAGTACCTATTATTATATTAATAATTTTTTTTGGTTTCATCTAGCAATTATCAAATTTCTTACCATATAAGATCATATGGAAAAAGAACAAAGCTCTAAAATTGAAGAAAATATCAACGATAAATCAGTAATCTCAGAGCAGTCAAAAGATGATGAAAAATTAAAAGAAGAAGAAGTTGAGCTTACTCCTGAAGATAAAATAAAAGAACTTGAAGAAAAATTAACCAGAACACTTGCAGAAATGGAAAATCAAAGAAGAAGATTTGAAAAAGAAAAAGATGATGCTTTTGAATATGGAGGATTTTCATTTGCCAGAGAATCATTAAACTTAATTGATAATTTTGATCGCGCTAAGCAATCTTTAGAAAATGATGAAAAAATAAAAAATTCTGATTTGTTACAAAAAGTGTTGGATCATCTTGATATAATCAAAAAAGATTTAATTTCTATTTTTAAAAAAAATAACATTGAAGAAATAATAGCTGTAGATAAAAAACTTGATCCAAATTTACATCAGGCCATGATGGAAGTAGAAGATGATAATAAAGAACCAGGAACTATAGTGCAAGAAATTCAAAAAGGTTTCAAAATGAAAGATCGATTATTACGTCCATCTCTAGTTGCTGTGTCCAAAAAAACTGAAAAAAATGACGAAAAAATTGAGGAAAAGGCTAAGAAATAATGTTCAATGAAGCTTGTACATTAATAATTAACACTTATATGAAAAAGAGGAATTATTTATGAGCAAAGTAATAGGTATAGATTTAGGAACAACAAACTCATGTGTGTCAATTATGGAAGGTACACAGGCTAAAGTTTTAGAAAATGCAGAGGGAGCTAGAACAACTCCTTCAGTTGTAGCCTTCACTGATACTGATGAAAAACTTGTAGGACAACCAGCAAAAAGACAAGCTGTAACTAATCCTGAAAATACTATCTTTGCTGTTAAAAGATTAATTGGAAGAAATTTTGAAGATCCAACAGTAAAAAAAGATATTGAGTCTGCTCCGTTTAAAATAATTAATTCAGAAAAAGGAGATGCTTGGATAGAAGCAAGAGGACAAAAATATTCACCTTCACAAATTTCTGCTTTTATACTTCAAAAAATGAAAGAAACTGCTGAAAAATATTTAGGTCAAGAAGTTACTAAAGCAGTAATTACTGTACCAGCTTATTTTAATGATGCTCAAAGACAAGCAACAAAAGATGCTGGTAAAATTGCAGGCTTAGAAGTTTTAAGAATTATTAACGAACCAACCGCTGCATCTCTTGCTTATGGTTTAGATAAAAAAGCAAATAAAAAAATAGCAGTTTATGACTTAGGTGGTGGAACTTTTGATGTTTCAATTTTAGAACTTGGCGATGGAGTTTTCGAAGTTAAATCTACAAACGGTGACACTTTTTTAGGTGGAGAAGATTTTGATAATACTATTGTTAACTATTTAGTTGATGAATTTAAAAAAGATAATGGAATAGATTTAAAAACTGATAAGTTAGCTCTACAAAGACTTAAGGAAGCTGCAGAAAAAGCTAAAATAGAATTATCTTCAGCAGAACAAACTGAGGTTAATTTACCTTTTATTACTGCAGATAAAACTGGCCCAAAACATATTGCTCTTAAGATGACTAGAGCAAAACTGGAAGCCCTTGTAGAAGACTTAATTAAAAAAACGTTACCCCCATGCAAAACAGCACTTGAAGATGCAGGATTATCTGCAAGTGAAATTAATGAAATTGTAATGGTTGGTGGGATGACAAGAATGCCAAAAGTTTTGGAAGAAGTTAAAAATTTTTTTGGAAAAGAGCCTAATAAAAGTGTTAACCCTGATGAAGTAGTTGCAATGGGCGCTGCTATTCAAGCAGGCGTATTACAAGGAGATGTAAAGGATGTGCTTCTTCTTGATGTAACACCTTTGTCTTTAGGTATTGAAACTTTAGGTGGAGTTTCAACTAAGTTGATAGATAAAAATACAACAATTCCAACTAAAAAAAGTCAAGTTTTTTCAACAGCTGAAGATAATCAGCCAGCAGTTTCTATAAGAGTGCTTCAAGGCGAAAGAGAAATGGCAACCGACAATAAATTACTTGGTAACTTTGAGCTTGTAGGTATTGCACCAGCTGCTAGAGGAGTTCCACAAGTCGAGGTTACATTTGACATAGATGCCAATGGAATAGTTAATGTTTCCGCTAAAGATAAGGGAACCGGCAAGGAACAAAAAATTCAAATTCAGGCATCTGGAGGTTTAAGCGAAGAAGAAATTAATAAAATGGTTAAAGAAGCTGAAGCAAATAAAGAAACAGATAAGAAAAAAAGAGATTCGGTTGATGCTAGAAATCAAGCTGATACTCTTTTGCATTCTACTGAAAAAAATCTTAAAGAACATGGTGCCAAAGTTTCAGAAGCTGATAAAAAGACAATAGAAACTTCTGCTGCAAATTTAAGAAATGCCCTTAAAGGAACTAATATTGAAGAAATTAAGAAAAAAACTCAAGATTTAGTTCAATCTTCTATGAAATTAGGTGAAGCAGTTTATAAATCACAACAAAATGCAAAACCTGATGCTGCGGCTAAAGGAAATGACAAAAAAGAAGAAGGAAAAAAAGACGATAATGTTGTTGATGCAGACTTTGAAGAAGTAAAAGAAGAAAATAAAGAAAAAAGCGCCTAAGGCTAACAACCATTTGTCTATAAATTAGATATGGCAAAAAGAGATTACTACGACATCTTAGGTGTTAGCAAAAATTCCACACCTGAACAAATAAAAGCTGGTTATAGAAAACAAGCTGTAAAATATCATCCTGACAAAAATAAAGGAGATAAAGCTTCAGAGGAAAAATTTAAAGAAGCTAGCGAAGCTTACCACGTACTTTCAAATCAAGAGAGAAAACAAAATTACGATAATTTTGGACATGCTGCTTTTGAAAATGGAGGCGGAGGACAAGGTGGATTTGGAAATTTTGATTTTTCAGGATCCTTTTCAGATATTTTTGAAGATTTTTTTAGTGACTTTTCAGGAGGAAGAGGAAGAAGTAGAAAAAATTCAAACTTCAGAGGTGCTGATTTAAGGTATGATCTTTCTATTGACTTAGAGGAAGCCTATTTTGGAAAAAAAGAAAATATTAAGTTTACAACATCAGAGAAATGTACAACTTGTAAAGGACAAGGTTCTAAACCAGGTCATGATCCAACTGCTTGTTCAATGTGTGGTGGTAACGGTAGAGTAAGATCAAACCAAGGTTTTTTTACAGTTCAACAAACTTGCCCTCAATGCTCTGGAAGTGGTGAAGAAATTTCAAATCCTTGTAATAATTGTAATGGATCAGGAAAAAATCAAACTTCAAAAAAAATATCTGTAACAATTCCTAAAGGTGTTGATGATGGTACTCGTATTAGGTTAGCTGGTAAGGGAGAAGCTGGAGTCAAAGGTGGAGGAAATGGAGACTTATATTTATTTATTAATGTACGTTCACATGATTTATTTAAAAAATCTGAAGAAAATTTATTTTTTGAATATCCAATATCAATTGCAGATGCAGCACTTGGTACATCTTTAGAAATTCCAACAATTGATGGAGCAAAAGCAAAAATTAAAATTCCAGCAGGCACTCAAACAGGCAAACAATTCAGATTAAAAGGTAAAGGAATGCCATATATGAGAGGTAGTGGAAACGGTGATCTTTATGTACAAATAAATACTGAAGTACCGATTTCATTAAATAGTGAACAAAAAGAATTACTTGAAAAATTTAGAAAAATTGAAAATGATAAATCTAATCCAAGTATCAAACAATTCTTTCAAAAAGCAAAAAGTTTCTGGAAAAATTAAATACCCTGGAACAAATTATCCCAGCTATTTCATTAATTGCTGTATTAATATTAGTTCTCCCAGCTTTCTTGAAAACTAATTCAAAATTAAAGCAGTTTTTAATAAATTTATCTATTTGGGCTATAATTGTAATAGTTGTTATGATAGTTTTATATTTTATCACTTAAATGAAAAAAATTAATTTAGCTATTACTGGATGTATGGGAAGAATGGGACAGCAGCTCATTAAATCCTCTAGATCTGATAAAAGCTTTAAGTTAATTGCCCTAACAGAAAATAGATTAATTAATAAAAAAATTAGTGGAATTAAGCCTGATTTAAATAGTGAAAATGCATTTAATAAAGCAAATATAATAATAGATTTTACTATCCCAAAATGTACCCTGGAAGTGCTTAAAATTGCATCAAAACTTAAAAAAAAAGTGGTTATTGGAACAACTGGTTTTTCTAAAAAAGAAGAAAATTTAATTAAAAAATATTCTAGAAAAATACCAATACTTAAAGCTGGAAATATGAGTTTAGGAATAAACTTATTAATGTATTTAACTGAAATAGCCTCTAAATCCCTTGGAAATAATTTTTTAAGCAAGGTCTTCGAAGTGCACCATAAACACAAAAAA
>ENA-ORXI01003212-ORXI01003212.1-sediment-metagenome-genome-assembly--contig:-NODE-3212-length-11181-cov-3.250000_pt1 | contig 11181 bp, 8 predicted proteins | sample MGYA00237861_ERZ511468 | MGnify/ENA primary metagenome ERZ511468 (study PRJEB26299, sample SAMN06266213) | sediment metagenome | isolation source: Hudson Canyon methane seep mesocosm | place: USA:Hudson...
AACCATCCTCACCAAATACGTTGCTTTCAGAATAATAGCTTTGCTCAAACTTATTTCTTTGAATAGCCCACTTCTCACCTTTAATACCCGTTAGAATTGCATCGCCTAAATGATAATGCACAGTCCCTTCAATTGAATTAATAACGCCTTTGTTTCTAGCAAAAACCACTGAAACTGGGTTTGGTTTCTTGATAACCAGTACCGCATCGTTATCATGTTCAAGAGACGTTGGCTTAACACAAGTCACATTATTATTCCTCTAGCTTATTAAATATAAACTCATATTAAGCACGAGCTTCCAAGTTGCCCGTAGTCAGATATAACTCATCACCCTGTAAATTTCTGGTAATATGGCTTGCAATAATTTTCATTATTTTTTCTCTATAACTAGACGAGATTCCCTTTAAAATAATGGCTACTTCAGGGGCTGATAAATTAACTTTTATTTTATCCGCTTTATTCAAATAAACGATTGAGTCATAACGCTTAGACCCTTCCATATCAGCCAGAATATCCCCTAACTCTTCACCTTTCAAGTTACTCCTAATTTGACTTGCAAAAACCTGTATTGATGCAGCTCTGTAGGATGAACTTGTTCCTTTTAATATTGCTGCCGCCTCTGATGACGATAGACCTGCTTTAATTTTATTAGCTTTATTTAAAGAAACAATTGCTTCATGGCGCTTTGACCCTTCTGTATCACCCAGAATCATTCCTAACTCTTCACCTTTTAGGTTATCGGCAATTAGACTTGCAATAACCCTTATTGATGCAGCTCTGTAGGATGAACTTGTGCCTTTTAATATCGCTGTAGCATCTGATGACGATAGACCTGCTTTAATTTTATTAGCTTTATTTAAAAAAACAATTGCATCATGGCGCTTAGATCCTTCTGTATCACCCAAAACCCCCCCTAACTCTTCACCTTTTAGGTTATCAGCAATTTGACTTGCAATAACCTTTATTGATGCAGTTCTGTAGGATGCACTTGTACCTTTTAATATCTCTACAACGTCAGATGCTAGTAAATCAGTTTTAATTCTGTCAGCTTTTTTAAAATCATCAATTAAATCGAATCTAGTTGACTCAGATACCCCTACCATAATTAAAGCCAATTCATCGCCACTCAAATTATCTGTCAATCCATTTATTATTGTAACAATACCTTTTGCGCGACTAGATCCATTTAAACCTTTAAGCAATACAACAGCCTCTTTTGCCGTTAAAGGTGCAGTCAAATCAGGCATTGCTTTTTTAATTAATTTAATTCGCTCAGAATCCCTATAATTATCATGTCGCCTCATATCAGAAACATCAGCTAACAATCTATCATTTGCGGTATACCCAGGAAGATCAATATAAAAACCATCTGTCCAATTAGCTAATGTTGATAAAACTGAAGAATAAAGCTTTTCCTTATCAATACTAGCAAGACCTCCAACAACAATTGAAAGTAATAGCAATGGAATTGCAACTTTCTTACACAAACCAAAAAACTGATACTTAAGTCTGCCAAACCAAAGTACTACTTTTGATGATGTTTTTGTTCGAATAGAATCCTCAGGTAAGAGACTACTTACCTCATCAACCAAACCATCTAAATTTCGTTCAAAATCATCAAATAAATCAATAAACTGCCTATTACTCAGTTGATATTTAAAGGCATCTTGAGGTTCTATATCTTCAACTCTGGCAGGAATAATTACCTTCTTACTTGCCAGTGATAATTCTTTAATAATTTCATTAGAACTTGCAGCTCTTGATGAAAAAACTAATACAACAATTTCAGTTTCCTCTATAGCCTTAACAATTGCAGATTGATAATCAGCACCTGGCGGAATATCTCTAGCTGAAATCCAGCTTTTAATACCTCTACGGTTCAATCGATCATAAATTTTTAAAGCTAAAGCACTATCTTTAGAAGAAAAGGATATAAAAACTTTATGGTTGTTCATTTTAGATTAGTAACCTGTAATACTTGTTGATAAATAGCTACTTTCAATACTTATAAAATTCAAAACAGCTATTAAATTACAAACTATATAAGAAAATTATTTTGACAAAGGAATGCGAATCAAAACAGCACCCATGACATCATTAATTTTAAAATCCTTTTTTGGACTGTCTTTATGATTGTTATGACAACTAACACAAGAATTTGATACAGCCACATCTGCATACATGGCTGTGTAATAACGTTTACCTGCTAACATTTCTTCCTCATAAAAATTTGTACCAGAATTCTTTGTATCCTTTACAAAATTCATTCCTTCAATTTCAACATCGGTTTTAACTTTATTCTGACTATTAATTGGCCACTCCGAAACTAAAGAAAAGCTAAAACCACTTTTTTTATCACGTATTTTTTCAGCACTGGCTCTTAACATTTGTGCAGGCAAGGGTAAGGCAATATTTTCATGATACTCCTCACTTGCTTCTATCGCTTCCTCTTCGATAACTAAGCGATTAATTACCAGCTCTGCATAAACTGCCCGGTCTGCTTCAATCACATCATGTATGGCATCCGCCATAGTTTTAGCCGTTACTTCTGCTGATACATTAATAGGTAAAGTTGTAACTAATAGGCTACCAAGAAATATTGTATATTTTACTTTCATCATTGTTATATCCTTTATATTTTATTTTTATTATATGTATTCCACATTTCAATCAATGGAATATGTTTGGTTGGAGGTATTGCAAAGTTATTAGTAATTAGTTGATTGTCTTGTAACGCATCAATTGAAAATCCAAGCCCATGACACTTTGTACAAACATTTTTTGCCATTATCTGATTTGGTCTCAAATTTTGATTTTGATTATGTTGTGTTAATACAGACTTTATTGTTCTATGCTTTTTATTACCTTTCTCTTCCTTTACTTTAGGCATATGGCATGTTGCACAAGAGACACCAAGCTCATCGTTATCTTTCCATAGTTGATAATGTTTGGTTTCTTTATAGGCCAAGCTATGTTCATCATTGTGACAATTTAAGCACCCTTCAACAGCCGCTTCCTTGACATCAAATTCATGGTCTTTATGACAAGATATACAATTTAATTCCTTATTCTCTCTTTTCATTGGTAACCGTGCTTTACCAGTTGTCATACTGGGAAGTTTATCCTTTAAACGCATACCATGTTTACCTGATAAAAAACCTTTAACTTCATTTTTATGACACGAAGAACAAGCTTGATGATTTGGTTTATCTGTCCAACCATCAACTTTATTGTCTTTATTGTCTTTATTGTCTTTATGGCATGATAGGCAGTTAACACCTGCCAGAGCATGACTACTTTTATCCCATTCCAGCCCTTTCTTTAGATCCACTAAAGAAGTGGCATCATGATCATCCCAAGTTAAGGGAGGTAAAAATTTTATTTTCTTAAGATTGTATTGCCGCTTTAATATACCTGAATGACTTTTGGTAATCGGCTCAACTGCAAGATGTTTAGCTAAAAAATCTTCACTGTAATTTACTGAGTTATTATGATAATGATGACATTCGTTACAACCATCAAGAGAAAAGCTTTTATGTGAAACTCGATACTCTCCATCCCCTTGGTCTACTAATGTATTCTCATGACAATGAATACAAAAATCAACGGGTTGAGCAACGCCTTCCCTGCCTAACTGATGCTCTTTATGGCATGTCACGCAGAGATCAGCCTTAAAGTTTTTGAGTAATGCAGGTTTCTCTTTAAGTTTCCCAACACTATGGGTATTAGATTTAGTACCATCAGTTATCTTTTCTTTATGGCAGTCTAAACACTTTCCTTGCATTGCACTTTTGTTATCATCCTTTAGGTTCCCCTCATGACAAAGCTCACACTTTTCTTCAATCTGATAATGTCCATTAGATGTTTTTCCCTGAATCAATATTGTTTTGTCGTCCCCTGTTAACTGGCTATAAAAATAAAAAGCCAAGCCAATCAACAAAATCACCCAAACTGTATATAAAGTAATTTTCTTACTATGCTTCCACAGCCAAATTAAAAACCTATCTTTCATCATAAATTCCCTTTAAAACCATATATCAATATAAGTTGACAAAATATGCGTCAACAGTAAAACAGGCAATGGCCAGCTCACAATAATATGTATCCACTTAAAACCCTTTTTATAACTATAGGTTTGGGCAGGGGAAAATTTATCCTGTAACGATATGGTTATACCTGCGGCTGAGCCCATAATAAACAGAGCAAGAAAACATATCATTAGGATTATGGTATGTATGCTACCCATAGAAAAACCCGTATGCAAAAACAGCAGTATTAATGCCAGCCCCCCTAGCCAGACATGTATTAAGCGAAAGGTACCCGAGTCAAATTTCCTAACCCAATCATATCGCCTAGGCAAGCTTATTAATAAGCCGATCACACCCAAACCTAATATGCCATAGCCACTATATTCACCAGGAAACAGCGCCATCCAGTTTATTGATTTAACACTGGCTGGCGTTTGATAGGGAGGCATGATAAAAAACAATACAGCAAATACCAGTGTGATTAGCGAACCTAACATTAGAGCTAAAGGCCTTTTTAGACTATTATCGAATAACTCATCATGTATCTTAATTTCTGCTATACCGCTATCTTGCAAGTGTTTTTTTATTGTTTCGTTATACCCCTTAGAACCACAAATATAGAAATCAGCTTTAGGGTATTGATTACATATATTTTTAATATCTGTCTCTGATATTCGCTCATTTTCTATTGTTATCCTGCTATCTATCTCATTTTCTAGCTGCTTATTTTTCCCCCGGGTAATTCTTAAAGTAGCTTTAAAATTCTCAATATCAAGCTGTTTAAACTCTTGTTTAAATGCCACTTCATTTTCTTTTCGGACGCTATAATCTATGTATAAAGATTTCTGAGATTTTTCACGGCTCAAGTAACGCATAAATGCGATAGCGGGGGTTACTCCCACACCATTAACAAGACACACAATTGGATCTTGCGTAGCTGTATCGAGTTCAAGGTCATCACCCTGTGGTCTTGACATACGAATATCAGACTGTTCTGTCAGCTCATTATGCAACCAGTTGCTAAAGACACCTTTTTCTTCCAGTTTTACCGCAATTTCATAATAGTCGTGCAGGTCAGCAACAGATGTTAATGTATAGGCTCTTTGGATCCAGCGCCCATTTATCTCAGCTTCTAAACGAATATGTTGCCCGGGGGCATAGGTTTCAATAGCTGCATTCAGGTGTTTAAAACGAAAACACCTAATATCCTTTTTATCATTACAGTATTTTTCTGACTCTGGTACAGATACAATTTTAGCGGGACTTAAATCGACAGACTTTGCAATATCAATAACACTGTTTTCACAAGCCTCACATACCGAGGATGCCCCAGTTTCATTTTTTAATTGCTCAAAATTGTCACATCCTAATGCAACCTTCTTTTTTAATTCTCCACGCGTTGTTCCCATACATGAGCAAATAACGGCTTGATCTCTTGGGTCATCATGAAAACTGTTGACCCATAAATCACCAGTAGAACGATATAAAGCATGATGCCATGGCCAAATATATTTTCTTTCTATAATTGCAGAAATGATTTGATCAGGCTTAGAATATTCATAATCAATTTCAGCGCCAATTAAGCAATTATTTTGTACATACAAGCGGGGATAGGGTTTGTTTTTTACTGTGGTATACAACAGATCCTTTGCCTCTAGATCGACATCTTGTTTCTCTCCCTTTGCGCCAATAACGTCGACTTGTTTTGCATACTTTGCAACATGCTTATTACTAACTAACTTAGTAATAGAACATGATTCACCTTTCTCTTTACGCAATAGGGTTGTTAGACTTTTTTGGTTTTTATAATGACTTTGATGCTGAGAAAATGTGACACCATGATCATTATGTATAAAGCCGTTCATGCTGTTTATATAATCTTTAACAGTCGTTGAAGACTTATCTTCATAAAGTTTTTTAAAGTCATCCATATCAATACTAACAACAGTCAAGCCTTCTCCTGCTCTAATGGAAACTTCATCCTGTTGTTTTAATATTGCAGCACCACCAAAATAATTGCCTTCAACAAGCTTTGCAATAAGAGTCTCGTCAACATCACGCTCATCTTTTTCCACAAAAACTTCTGCTGTACCATCTAAAATCAAATAGAAACGTTTATCTTGCTCATCTGCTAGACTAAGCACAGTTCCCTGTGCAATTTTTTCTTCTTTAAGTTGACCATCAATATGTTCAGACAGGAATTTAGAAAAAATTAACGAGTCTTTCTGTAGGCGATTGTTACCTTGTTGATTAAGTTCTTCATACATACCTTCCTGGTTAATAATGAACTCATCAAACTCTTGCTTATTAATTTTTCTTAAAACACATAAATCTGAAACAACTACCGCTCTTGCTGTTCGGTTTATTAAGCTATCAAATAATGCTTGTTCACCAAAATAATCACCTGGCTTTCTGTAGCTAGACACTACACTTTCTCGCCGATCAATATCTATCGTTGTTATATCAACAGCTCCATCTATCAGGATATATAGACAGTTACCTACATCACCTTTCTCGAAAATAATTGGGTGCTGTCCATCTAACTCAATAAGATCTGACTTTTCATAAACAACTTGTTTATCAGCAGGCGACAATGCTTTCAAAATTAAGCTCTGTGTAAAAACTTGTTTATGCTTTTCGTTTATTCCTCTAATTGGCATTATTTATAATTATTATTGTTTTTGAATTCTTTTTAGCCACTAGCCTTCAAGATTAAAGACCCCACGCAAACAGCGAGAGATATTACTGTATTTATCTTTCAATTTACAGAGCTATTTTTCAATGTAATCCAACGCCTACGTCGATTATGCTTTCAGCCTTTTTTGTAAAAAGATATTTTAAGTTTTATTTTTTGTTATCTATTGATACTTCAGCTATTTTTATATAATTCACCACTCTGAGGACTATTAAACCCTCAGTTGCCACCTACATTGCATGTTAATGTATTTCCACATTCTAATGGCACTAACTACCATACAAATCCAATCCGTTTTTCATCATCACTAGGTAACATCAAGTCACCTTCTTCAATTTTCAGCTCATAATTACTCTGCATTCGACATGCAGATTTAGCCATTGCTCGCATCAATATTCGTTTTACTTCTCTAGGTGAAAAAGGTTCCAACAAATCAAAAACGTCTTCTGTTATATTCTCTTTAAATGCCCGTTCCATTTTCTCGTTCTTAATAATTGAACTATAAATTGATTGTGTAACTATTCGGTGATGCTTTCCCTTTACATCATCAATATTAATCACTAAAAACCTTGAAAGTAATGGTTCAGGTATTAGGGTTAAATCGTTAGCTGTTGCAACATATAAAATATGACTTGCATCCATTTTTATATCCAACGCTTCATCAGTAAATTTTTCTGCGGATTCCTGTTCCAGTAGTGTGTACAAGCCCCCTAGAGGGTCATGCTTTTGGTCTTTACTCACTTTATCTAACTCATCTAATATAACCATTGGGTTTGCAGCATGAGCATCCCTTAACAGATCCACAATACATCCTGTTTTTGCATCACTCCATACGCTACTTGCACCCGATATAACAAAGCTACTGGTGACCGTTGCCATATCCAGCTGCTTATAAGCCACGCCTAATAATCTAGCGACCTCTCTAACAATTGCTGTTTTTCCGACTCCTGGTGGACCTGCTAAAATCACAGGCGGAAAATACATCTTCATAGTATTTTCCCTGCATAAAGAAAGCGCACCAAATTGGTCAACATAATCTAAAAATTCAATACAATTTGGATAACTTTTTTTCAGTGCTCTTAAGCCATCAATAAATGGCTTAGTTACGGGGGCGAGTTTTCTATAACCCGTGTCTTCACTTAAATTAAATTTCTTTAAAATTGCTTTAACTGCTTTTTCGCTAGTTGAAGCATTTTCATAACACTGCCGTAATTTGCCCATATCAAAAATTTCAACGGTATCATCAGAACGCTGTTTTCTTTCCAAAGGCTGGCTAAACTTTTGTGAACAAAGCTTATAAAGATCATTCAGAAAAGCTTTTTCATCATTTTTATATAAGTCCAAACCAACTAATAAACACTCTTCCAACTGTGGGGTTAATGACTTTTCAACTGAAGCTTCTCTAAAACCCTTTTGTTTCCCTATTATTTTTTCCAAATTAAATACCCCATAGCAATTATTATGACTAAGCGTAAAAAGCACCTTGTTTGTTTACTTTTGTTCAGTAAAATAACAATCAATCTTCTTACTTCACCAGTTAGTCGTAACTTTTTAGAGTTTGGTTTTATTTATTTTGTTTTTTTTAATCTTTATTAATTTTCTTATTCATGAAAGATCTTCCTATAAAAACTGTTAAACAGCTGTTAAGGCAAGTTGATCGCAAAAACAACAAGGCTATAACTACGCTTTACACCCATTATCAACAGTTTTTATTTGCATTTATTCGCTTACAAGTTGCTGATGAAAGTGTTTTGGATGAAATCGTACAGGATGTTTTTCTTGCTATATATCTTAAGCCGTTAGCCTTTAATGGTAGCAGTCAATTTTCCACGTGGTTGTGTAGCATTGCACGGAAGAAAGTTGTTGATAGAATCCGCTCTAATAAAACGAATCAAGAATTAATCGCTGAGGATATAGATGATTCTATTTTGGGAAAGGTTGTTGATTTAGACTGGAATATTACCAAAAATTATGAAGAGACAGAACTAAAAGAGATTATGCTTGCTTGTATTGATAAACTTTCTCTATCCATACGAGAGGAGATGTTCTGGGTGTTTTATCAGCAAAGTAAAGTAGATGAAATGGCATATATTCAAGACTGTTCAGAAAATACGATAAAAACAAGGCTGTATCAATCTCGAAAAAAAGTGCGTCATTGTTTAGAGCATGCTTATGGAACCACTAGACTTGGAGATATATTGTGACTGAGCAAGAATTAAATCAATTTCATGAGCTACTGCCTTTTTACGTTAATGGCACTCTTTCTGATACAGATAAAATCTTTATTGAACAATGCCTAGTTGATCACCCAAAACTTCAAGCAGAAATAGATTTTACTGAACATTTAAAAACAGCGTTCCAATCAATTGATTCTCAGCGTAATGCTGCAACAGGTTTAGATAATTTACTACAAACCATTGAGAAATCTAATACAACTAAAAAAGAAAGTTGGCTATCAAAGTTAAGTGGTTTTTTAACTCAGCAAGCAACGCCTGTTTTTGTGACGCTCTCTATGGTTATTTTTATTCAATCCTTTTTCTTGCTCACCTTATTTGAGAAACAATCCGCTGTATCAATAGTTTCAGTTGCTAACCGTAGCATGCTAGATAGTCCTACTCCTATTAGAGTTAAACTAACTTTGAGTCCTTCAGTAAGTTTTGGCACCGTTGTTACTCTGCTTCAAGAAACGGGAACTCGTATTGTTAATGGCCCATCTGAAAGTGGTGAAATTTGGATTGAGTTCTACAGTCAAGTTCATTTTAAAAAGATGATTAAAACAATACGATCATCTCCTGCTGTTATTGACTTTATAGTGATAAAACGAAAATTACTTTAATACACTATCGGCAAATCAACGTGATTAAACTTTACAAATATTCAATTGTTATTGCTGTTTTATTTTGCTTATCATTAACTCCTGCGTATGCAGAACAATCTTTGTATACACCCAGTCGGCACGCTTTAGTTATTGGAAATAATGCCTATAAATTTGCACCCTTAGCAAATCCAGAGCATGATGCTGAACTGATCAAACAGACCTTATTAGAGCTCGACTTTAAGGTTGTTAGTAAAAACAATTTAAGCAGAACTCAGTTTTATATCGCTGTCAGAGAGTTTACTGAGCAACTACCTACTGCTTCTATTGCATTTGTTTATTATGCGGGTCATGGTATTCAGTTACAGGGTAATAATTATCTTGTACCTGTTGATATGCAACTCACCAGTGAACAAAGCATTGCACTCAGAAGCTTTCCATTAAATTCCTTACTTGATCGAATGAATGCAGCTCCATCTGCTGTCAATATTGTTATATTAGATGCCTGCCGAAATAACCCATTTCGCTCCCAGTCTAGCAGTCGATTTAGAACCTTTTCTGACATTGGACTTATTCGTACGATTACTCCTAAAGGTACATTGATTGCTTACTCAACAAGCCCTGGTCAATTAGCCTCCGATGGGCAAGGCAGATCAAATAGTCTTTATACCGAAGTATTGGCTAAACAAATGTTACGCCCTGAACTTGTTATTGAAGACATCCTCAAAAATGTTGCTGAGTATATTCGTAAGAAAACACTGGATGATCAACAACCTTGGTATGAGTCTTCATTAGTAGATTCTTTCTACTTAATACCGCCAAGCCATATCAAAACTTTGACACAAAGGCCTGAACAATCGAAAACGTATCTTCCTTATAAATCTAGTAGACAAATACCTTCTTGGTATCTTTCATTAAAGGGTGAGCAATGGAATGAACTCGAATGGCAATTACAAAACAGAGCCAATCATCTGACGAATGATGAGATTCCATTGCTTGAGTATCGCGCTAAGAATGATGGAAATATTATCGCTATGACTATTTTGGCCTTAGCTTATCGAGATGGTTTTAAACAGGGCGTTAATAAAAATGGAATGGTTTTAAGGTCTGGAGCTAATAGCAGTAAAAGTATTTCATGGCTTTTAAAGGCGGCTAATAATGGATTCCCCATTGCGCAACGTGAATTAGGTGAAATGTATATTCACGGGAGAGGGGTAGACTTTGATTCTGTGACTGGCCTGCATTGGTTAAAACAAGCAGCTCAATCCAATTACCCACTGGCTAAACTTAATTTTGTGCAACGTCAACATGAGACCAACCCCACTAAAGAATCAATGAATAATTTGTGGAAAACAATGACTAATCATGCCGCACAAATTCAACAGGGAAGGTTGAAGAAAATTAAGGCTTTGTCTAATTGAAGATGCAAACCTATACTACTTTTTAACACTAGCCGTTATTTTATTGGATCTATAGCCACCAACCTTATTCATTTGATAATAAATAAACAGAAATATTAAAAATACGATTGAGCTTATGCTGGCAATTGAGGGTGTGATTGGAATCAAACTTAATGAACTGATGACTTCAACAAGAATAAGCATGATTAAAATAACTGCTATCGTCTTGTTCTTTAATCGCGT
>ENA-ORXI01003216-ORXI01003216.1-sediment-metagenome-genome-assembly--contig:-NODE-3216-length-11165-cov-11.916035_pt1 | contig 11165 bp, 7 predicted proteins | sample MGYA00237861_ERZ511468 | MGnify/ENA primary metagenome ERZ511468 (study PRJEB26299, sample SAMN06266213) | sediment metagenome | isolation source: Hudson Canyon methane seep mesocosm | place...
TTACTACCAACACGTTCATAGGTTCGTTCTTGTAGCACTCGCAATAACTTCACTTGCATTGGCAAAGGCATATCACCAATTTCATCTAAGAATAGTGTTCCACCTTCTGCCATTTCAAAACGACCTTTACGCGACGTAATCGCTCCCGTAAATGCCCCTTTTTCATGGCCAAACAACTCACTTTCTAATAATTCGGCAGGGATAGCACCACAGTTAATAGGCACAAAGGGTTTTTCACGTCGAGATGATAAATGATGCAAGTTTCGAGCAACGACTTCTTTACCCGTACCGGACTCTCCCAAGATTAAGACATTGGCTTCAGAATCTGACACCTGATCAATCATTTGTTGAACAGCCTTCATTGGACGACTGTTACCTACTAAACGGCGAAAATCATAGCCTTGCTGTTGTTCAGAGGATTCTTGCTGACCACGATAAACAGTTGCCTGTTGTAATGCATTGCTTAATTGGGGATATTTAACCGGAAAACGTAATGAGCCTAAAGTACCTGGAAAATCAGCCACTTCTGATTCAGGGAAATCTAACTGAAAAACAGGAACCCGTGCTTCATTATTAACTAAGTCACGTAAGACTTGTTTGGTTTGATGTTTATCGCCACAGTCACCTACTATCGCCATCACCACATCAGATAACTCGCCAGCATCTTCAAACCAAATATCGGGGTCTTGGACAATGACTGGCTGACAGTTAATAAATTCAACTAAGGTTGATAAAAGCTCACGACGATCCGTATCAACATCTATCAACAATACATTGTTTGCACTCATCGCAGCCCCATAACCTAATCTTAATGTTACATCGAAAAGTTCAATGTAAGCTCTTCATAAAGTTAGATTTAAACATTTAAAGCTAGTATTGTCAAAAAAATGACGCTGGTACTTTTAGGGAAAGGTAATCTTTATAAAATTACTGCGTGTATGCTTTATTTACTTTGTTGCCCTGCTGAATTTTTTGTAGCTCTTTCGCTAGTTCAGAACGCTGCTGAATACACACAGATTCTAGCTGTTCGTTGAGCGCAACTAACTCAACCATTGGCTCACGTATTTTGGCATATTGTTCATCATCTAAATCAAGATTATCTAAGCTTAAGACTGATAAACTAGCACGTCGTTGCTCTTCTAACTCTAAAAACTGTTCCCATTCGCCTGATTCAGCCAGCTCCAGTAATTGCTTACTTTTACTAACTCCATCTAAGACTGAATCAAGAATAGAAGTCATATAATTTATTTTATCGTCGTTGTATTGTGATGCTCTTGTGGAATACCATCCCAACCCGATTTCACTTGAATCATTAATTGAGCAACTTCATCAAGAATTTCCGGATCATTCTTAATATTTGCTTCTAATAAACGTTGTTCCATATATCCATATAAAGAATACAAGTTTTCAGCGAACTCACCACCAAGCTCCACATTCAAACAACCACGAAGGCTATCTATGATAGAAATAGTCCAACTGATATTCTCACCTTTTTTTGCTACCTCATTGGCAGCCATAAAGCGTTTTGATGCCATAATCTTATCAAGCACACCTTCCATCAACATTTGAACCAACCTATGTGGTGATCCAGCTTCTGCTCCACCATGAATATAGTTATGTTGGTACTGTTTCATCGCAGCGTTGGCATTCATATATTTATCCTTTTCCATATCTTTTCACAATACCGTAATAATATTGCCTTCACCTCTTATATCGTCAGAATATTTCTAATCTTTAGCCAAAAAAGTATAAATGTCCAATTAATTATGAATATATAGATTTGCTGCTTTGTAGGTTGGAATTTATTCCAACATAGTGGGTATCTGTCTAACTTCTGCCTGTAGGACTAAAGCTCCGATCTACAAATTTCATTCCTAAATTCAGGTGTTGATCACTAACTTTTGTAGGTTGGAATTCATTCCAAGATGGCGGGGTAACTTGTTCAACTTCTGCCTGTAGGACTATAGCTCTGACCTACTCTTACCTTCTTCGAATTGAATTAGGCTCAGGTAAACTCGCCAATTGTGAACTCAAATAATCACCTAGCGATGTTAGCTGAGCAACCAAAATATCCATGGCAGAGAATTGTGCACGGTATCGAGCATCTAATGTCGCTAATCGTCGATCTAGACGCTCTCGGTCATCATCTATAGAATCAATATTAGACTTTAATCCATCTTCACGTGAAGTCAAAATACCATCATCAGTAATATAACGTTCTAAAACATTATCTAATGATTTTGCTAAACCATTTTCAGAAGCAAATAACTGTGACACTGCCGTGTAGTCTTCAGTCATCACGCTATCAATTTTCAGAGCATCAACTTCTAAATGCCCCTCATCATCTGTCGTAATACCGATACTGACTAAAGAATCAAAACTCACCCCTGCCACAGAATCCGTTATTGTTCGTCTAATTTGATCTTGCACACCCCGTAATGCTGAATCACCAAGTAAGGTTCCAGCTGCACCCGTATCAGCATTATATGAAGATAGAGCGCTCATCGTATCGACCAATGAATTATAAGCCTCAACAAAACTGTTCACATTTGTAAGGAGCCCACCCTTATCAAGGCCAATAGCTAATGTTTCAATTGTTCCTGGCTCTTGTGTTTCAAGCGTAAATTTAACGCCAGCAATCACATCAGAAAATGAATTACTGTCTCTCGTCACTGTTTGACTATCGACATTTATGATTGCATCTTGTGCGGGTTGAATTGATGTTAAATTGACGGTTGCTAGACGAGATAAACCTGAGGCATTGGTATGATTGCCATCATCATCTGTAGCCGTAATCGAAATGATATTTGCAGAACCTAGTTTATCGGATGACAGTATTAAGCGTGAACCATCATCCACATTGATAATAGAAGCTGTTAGCCCTGGATTATTACTTGCCGCATTAATCGCATCACGCACATCTGTTAAGGTATGATCACTATCAACTGTAATTTGGAATGAATCAGCACCTAAGCTTAAATCCAAGGTTCCCGCCCCAACGAGCTCATCATCACCGGTAAAATTACCTGACCGAGACTTAGCAGAAGCAGCTAGTTGAACCACTTCAATATCATAGTTTCCAGGAACAGCTGTTTCATCAGCAGTCGCTGAAAATAGATCGGTATTACTTGATGTTGATGTCCGACCTAAGAAGTCAGCTGGATCATTCAACTTTTGAACGCTTGCTTGAAAAGAGCTTAGTGCACTCTTTAAACTGCCATAGGCAGATAAATCTGCCTGTAATGTTGCTTCTTTTTTATTGAGACGATTAGCTGCAGGCTCACCTTCGGCAGCAACCAACTGTGTTACTAGGCTTTCAATATCCAGTCCTGAACCGATACCACCTGATGTAATCGCCATGTTTCAATCCCTCATCCTAATGCTGGAATAAATTCCAACCTACATCAGTATTTTCATATGTAGCTTGGATTTTAATCCAACATTTACGTATTTCAATGTCAGCTAAACCTGCGAACTAAATAAACTTACTACATCATCTTTTTGCTCAGCTATCTGTCTTGCAATAACTAACACTTCTTCTGATGGGAACTGGCGAATAATTTCTTCAGTCTTTTTATCTAATACTGTCACTACTTCTTTGCCACTGTCATCATCAATTGTGAACTGCAAGCTTCGTTCCACATTTTGCATATGTTCATTAATTTGAGCAACCGCACTTTTCAGCGCTTCTGTACTATCTTCTGTTTGAGATTCAGCTGGCACTGCAGTTTCTACTATAGTCTCAACTGATGCAGTCTCAACAACGTTCCCCTCAACGCTAGAAGCCTTGGTTAGCGCATGGCCTTCCAAAGAAACTGGGTTAACTTGATTAGTTGTAATTTCCATCACACGATCCCCTTGATGTTCTTTAAGAGAAATGGTGAGCCCAACGTCTTAGGCTCACCATCATCCGATCTCTTATCCTAACAAGCTTAATACATTTTGTGGCAATGCGTTAGCTTGAGCTAACATTGCAGTACCTGCTTGCTGAAGGATTTGAGCACGAGTCAAGTTTGCAGTCTCTTGTGCGAAATCCGCGTCAAGAATACGACTACGTGATGCACTCAAGTTCTCAACCGATGTGGCTAAGTTAGTAATGGTTGATTCAAAACGGTTTTGAATCGCACCAAATGTACTTCGTAAATCACTAATTGAGGTTAAAGCTGAGTCAAGGCGTCTAATAATATCATTAGAGCTTGTAACATCTAGAATGTTAGCACCATCTAAGCTACCTGAAGAAACCGTAGTTGCAGGTAAAGCCAAGGTTACTAAACCAACAGCACCTGTAATTGTAATATCTTCATCAGAAATTATACTCATCGTACCATCATTATTAAGTACTGCTGAAGCATTGCCAGCTAATGCTGTATTTACTGCATCCACTAAACTCTGGACCGTTGTGTAAGTACCATCTTCCACTGCTACTGCAGTTGCTGAACCCAACTGAATACTAAAGTCACCGGCAACCGTTACTGAAGCAGCTGCTACCAAAGGTGTATCAGCCACACCAGCAGCAGTATTACCCGCTACATTTTGTGCTGTAATTGTTCCTGCATCAGCTCCACCAATTGCAAAACTACCTGTGAAGTTTGAACCATCAGTAACGGTAATCTCCGTACCACTTGCTGCGGCTGTAAATGTCGCAGTAGCATAATCTGTTGCACTTGTTATTGCACCTAACACATCAGCAGCACTGGTTATATCACTATCTAAAACAACGGTGATAGCATTCGCCTCTGCATCGGTAATTGTAAAGGTAAGGTTTGCATCTGTGTCATCACCAACACCAGCTACATTACTAACTTCTTCATTTGTAATCGTTGTCGCATCAGTTCCACCAATTGCAAAACTACCAGTGAAGTTTGAACCATCGGTAATGACAATATTAGTTCCACTTGCTGCGGCTGTAAATGTCGCAGTAGCATAATCTGCGGCACTTGTAATTTCACCTAACAAATCAGCAGCACTGGTTATATTACTATCTAAAACAACAGTAAAGCCATTTGACTCACCATCAGCAATTGTGAATGTTCTATTTGCTAGTGTATCTTCATCTCCACCAGAAGCATCCACAACATTTGTTGTTGCTAATGTACCTGAAGCGGCACCAATACTATTCGTGTTTGTACTCGGTAAACCCGCTGTTGCATAAGTCAAGGTAACCGTATCAGTAGTTGCTGATGCAGTTATGTCATTTAATGCAGTAAATGTAGGATCCGCATCAGCTATATAAGCGGCAACACCTGCGCTAAGTGCTGCAGCGGTGTCATCAGCGGAAAACCCTGCCATAGTTCTAGTAATTGTTACATTAGTCGCATCGTCAACTGATATAGCATCAGCACCATCTGCAAAAGTAAATGTTACACCATTAACAGCGATACTATCTGTATCAGCTGCGGCAGTTGTAACTTGTATAGTAGATGTACCTGTTGTTGCAGCCACAGTGCTATAATCAGTACCTACTAAATTCGTTGTATCAAAAGTATAAACCGCTGCTGAGCCTGCAACTGTACTGTAATCGGCGACTAGAGCAGCCGTATCAAAAGAATAGGTCGCGGCTGAACCCGTTACTGCTGCTGTGGCTGCTGAAATAACAGTATCCAAATCAACAGATGTAGCTGTTGCCACGCCACCAATATCTGCTTGACGCATACTTGTTGTTAAATCTAGACCAATAGTTTCACCCACATTGGCACCAACTTGGAATGAGGCATTACCAAATGTACCATCTAATATTTTCTGCCCATTAAATGATGTTTGGCTTGAAATACGATCAATCTCAGCTAGACGTTGCTGCACTTCTAAATCAAGTGCTGCTCTATCTGATGTAGAGTTAGTCGCATTGGCAGATTGAACTGCTAATTCACGAATACGTTGCAAGTTAGAACTAATTTCACCTAAGGCACCCTCAGCTGTTTGAGAAAGTGAGATTGCATCATTTGCATTACGTGATGCTTGGTTAAGACCACGAATTTGCGTCGTAAAACGATCAGAAATAGCAAGACCCGCCGCATCATCTTTGGCACTGTTAATACGTAGGCCAGATGATAAACGTTGCAATGACGTTGCTAAAGCGGATTGAGATGAGTTTAGATTTCGCTGTGCATTCAATGATGCAACATTAGTATTAATTACTGAAGCCATGACATTTTCTCCATAGTGAGTAGGGAGTCACCCCTTTCCATATTTAGCAGATATACATCTTAAAGTGGTGTATTCACTGCTTCCGATAGAGTTAGCGGCTATGATTTAGATAACTTTAGTCTTTTTTTGATCTTTTTTAAGGATAGTTTTTGTCGGACTGAAGTCCGACCTATATGGTTTGAAACGAAGTCACTGCGAAGCTGATCATTCATTCCAACCTCTTACCTCTGCTCAGAACCCCTTTATTGGGTTGAAACCACGACCTACTTTATCCCTGTGGGTTGGACTTCAGTCCAACACCGACCTACAATCATTCTAAACATGACTACAAGGATGTAATCAATGAGCTATAACGATTTACTCAAAGGCCGATTTTCTGAATATGGCCAGGAACATTTAATAACAGCTGTCACTCACAATCCTTCACCCTTATTTAATGATTTCCATTGTGCTCGCTTATTGATTAATACCCTTCGAGAAAGCGAACACCATCATGATTGTGAATGGCTATGTTGGGTGATTATGCCTGATCACTTTCATGGCCTTTTACAGCTCAATAATTCACCACCTCATAATGTATCGGCAGTTATGAAGTTTATTAAAGGACAAAGTGGACGTATGATTAACCATTATTTAAATCAGTCCGGCTCTCTCTGGCAAACGGGGCTTTATGATAATGCTTTACGAAAAGAAGAGGATAGGTTGAGTATTGCTCGTTATGTTGTCGCAAATCCACTGAGAGCAGGATTGGTCACATTGGGATAGTGTTTGGTTGTAGGTGAGAATTTGTCGGATTGAAACCACGACCTACATCGATGCCACAATTGTAGGTTGGAATTCATTCCAACATCAAGCTTTGGATATTTTACACCTCTGTTGGGTTGAAACCCAACCTACACATTAAAAAACAAAGCCACAAAATTAAAAAACCCCAATCCACATAATGTAGATTGGGGTTTTAAATGGTTTAACCTATTTAAACCGTAGGTTGGACTTCAGTCCAACATCAAGACTAGGTATTCATCATAAGTTTGTCGGGTTTAAACCCGACCTACGTAACGTAATTTACCCTTGCAATAAACTCAATACACTTTGAGGAATCGCATTCGCTTGAGATAACATTGCAGTACCTGCTTGCTGAAGGATTTGAGCACGAGTCAAGTTTGCAGTCTCTTGTGCGAAATCCGCGTCAAGAATACGACTACGTGATGCACTCAAGTTCTCAACCGATGTGGCTAAGTTAGTAATGGTTGATTCAAAACGGTTTTGAATCGCACCAAATGTACTTCGTAAATCACTAATTGAGGTTAAAGCTGAGTCAAGGCGTCTAATAATATCATTAGAGCTTGTAACATCTAGAATGTTAGCACCATCTAAGCTACCTGAAGAAACCGTAGTTGCAGGTAAAGCCAAGGTTACTAAACCAACAGCACCTGTAATTGTAATATCTTCATCAGAAATTATACTCATCGTACCATCATTATTAAGTACTGCTGAAGCATTGCCAGCTAATGCTGTATTTACTGCATCCACTAAACTCTGGACCGTTGTGTAAGTACCATCTTCCACTGCTACTGCAGTTGCTGAACCCAACTGAATACTAAAGTCACCGGCAACCGTTACTGAAGCAGCTGCTACCAAAGGTGTATCAGCCACACCAGCAGCAGTATTACCCGCTACATTTTGTGCTGTAATTGTTCCTGCATCAGCTCCACCAATTGCAAAACTACCTGTGAAGTTTGAACCATCAGTAACGGTAATCTCCGTACCACTTGCTGCGGCTGTAAATGTCGCAGTAGCATAATCTGTTGCACTTGTTATTGCACCTAACACATCAGCAGCACTGGTTATATCACTATCTAAAACAACGGTGATAGCATTCGCCTCTGCATCGGTAATTGTAAAGGTAAGGTTTGCATCTGTGTCATCACCAACACCAGCTACATTACTAACTTCTTCATTTGTAATCGTTGTCGCATCAGTTCCACCAATTGCAAAACTACCAGTGAAGTTTGAACCATCGGTAATGACAATATTAGTTCCACTTGCTGCGGCTGTAAATGTCGCAGTAGCATAATCTGCGGCACTTGTAATTTCACCTAACAAATCAGCAGCACTGGTTATATTACTATCTAAAACAACAGTAAAGCCATTTGACTCACCATCAGCAATTGTGAATGTTCTATTTGCTAGTGTATCTTCATCTCCACCAGAAGCATCCACAACATTTGTTGTTGCTAATGTACCTGAAGCGGCACCAATACTATTCGTGTTTGTACTCGGTAAACCCGCTGTTGCATAAGTCAAGGTAACCGTATCAGTAGTTGCTGATGCAGTTATGTCATTTAATGCAGTAAATGTAGGATCCGCATCAGCTATATAAGCGGCAACACCTGCGCTAAGTGCTGCAGCGGTGTCATCAGCGGAAAACCCTGCCATAGTTCTAGTAATTGTTACATTAGTCGCATCGTCAACTGATATAGCATCAGCACCATCTGCAAAAGTAAATGTTACACCATTAACAGCGATACTATCTGTATCAGCTGCGGCAGTTGTAACTTGTATAGTAGATGTACCTGTTGTTGCAGCCACAGTGCTATAATCAGTACCTACTAAATTCGTTGTATCAAAAGTATAAACCGCTGCTGAGCCTGCAACTGTACTGTAATCGGCGACTAGAGCAGCCGTATCAAAAGAATAGGTCGCGGCTGAACCCGTTACTGCTGCTGTGCCGGCTGCAGCCACTGTATTTAAATCAACTGAAGTCGCCGAGGCCAAAGCACCAATCACATTCGATCGCATGCTTGTGCTTAAATCTAATGTAATGGTTTCACCCACATTGGCACCAACTTGGAATGAGGCATTACCAAAACTACCATCTAGAATCTTCTGTCCATTGAAGGCTGTTTGACTAGCAATACGGTCAATCTCTGCTAAACGTTGTTGTACTTCTAAATCAAGTGCTGCTCGATCAGATGATGAGTTGGTTGCATTGGCAGATTGGACTGCAAGCTCACGGATTCTCTGTAAGTTGCTTGTCACTTCTGACAGTGCGCCTTCAGCTGTTTGTGACAGTGAAATTGCATCATTTGCATTTCGTGATGCTTGGTTAAGACCACGAATTTGTGTCGTAAAACGATCAGAAATGGCGAGGCCTGCCGCATCATCTTTGGCACTATTAATACGTAGGCCTGATGATAAGCGCTGCAGTGACGTTGCTAAATCTGATTGAGATGAGTTTAGATTTCGCTGTGCATTCAATGATGCAACATTAGTATTAATTACTGAAGCCATCGTTAATTTCCTTTATTTGCCTATTTATTTATACAACTCAATGGTCTGTGTTATTTTTTTGACAGACAATTATCGTGTGCTAGTAATTTAGCAATTACTGTGCCATGTTTTATTTTTGATATTTATCAATTGCTTATGATGTTTCTTCGAAAGTCGTGGGGTTGGGTTAAAACCCAACCTACAAATAAGAACCCTGACTACAAGAAGTTAAATAGGGATAAACCCTGGACTTTCACAAACGATTGCTGGGCAGCTTGTAAAGCGGTTGTTTGCAATGTTAATCGTGAGATAGCTTCGGCATAATCAAGATCTTGGATTTGTGATAGTGTTGTTTGCATATTGACCGCTAAACCTTCATTAACTTGGCGTTGTTGATCGATTGCATTTAAGCGTGAACCTACTTTAGCTCTGGTATCTACAACGGTATTGAGTGATGCTGTAATGTTTGTTAAGAAATCACCATTATTTGGGGAGTCATGGGCACCCACGGTATTGTTATTCAATGCTTGAACAAAGTTATCAATCGTTTTGAACATTGATTGACTTGCTGTTGTCACTGATTTCTCGACAATAATGGTGTCACCATCAAGCGGTGTGCCAGATAATGAGACTGATATTGATGGGAAATTGGGATTCAGTATTCCTAAGTCAATATTCATTCCATCGACATAATCAACTGTAGATGTATTAATACCATCAGTAATATCATATTGAGCGGGAACACCTATAATGGGCGGAAATGCGAGAGGCTCAGCGACTATCTCTGCCCTAAAGCTAAATCTTATAGGCGGAAAGGTTTCAGCCACACCTGAATCTTCAGTTATGTTTACTTGCCCTGTTCCAGTTCCGTTACTAACTGTTAATACATCGATATTATCTGGCGTACCTGATAATGTCACTGTCATCGGTGGAAAATTAGGGTTAAGGGCTGCTAGATCCACATTCATAGGATCGGTATAAGCAAGTGTGACGGGGGCATTTACGCCATCATCAATCGTATATTGGTTTAAAGCGAGATCGTAAGTAAAATCAATATCAGGAAATGTTGCTGTTCCGCCTGTATATGAATTAACGGCTATGGTTCCTGAGCCGGTATTAGTACCTGTAGCACTTGTAACGGGAGCAAGTGTTGATGATATGGTTGTGGAAATGACTGGAGACTCAAATACTTTATTACCAGGATCATTACTCTCAATCAAAACACCACTGCCAACTTTTATATTTCGCTGACCTTCATCACCTTGATAAGCTCCATGAAGCGTTTCGTAAGGTTGTGAGTTTGAACTAAAGCCTGAAAATAAATAATCTCCATTTGAGTCACGGGTATTGGCCATTGCTAGCAATTGCTCGTTGAGCTGACTTATTTCAGCTGAAATAGCTTGGCGATCACTTTGAGTATTTGTAGCATTGAGAGCCTGAACAGCAAGCTCCCTTATACGTTGCAACATATCACTTGTACTCGCTAACACGCCTTCTTCTACAACTTGTTTATTTTCAGCTTTATCGGCATTCACTAAATATTGTTCTGATAATCCTAGTTCACGTTGTAAATTTAATATCTCAACTGAACCAGCAGGATCATCAGAGGGATTTAAAATACGCTTCCCTGTTGCAAGCTGTTGCTGCGTTCTACTTAACTCTGTCTGCTGATTAAGCATTGAAGTCAGGTTCTGATTAAAGATATGTGAAGTAGAAATACGCATGTTTTGTCCTTTACACTACTCTAA
>ENA-ORXI01003218-ORXI01003218.1-sediment-metagenome-genome-assembly--contig:-NODE-3218-length-11162-cov-19.075237_pt1 | contig 11162 bp, 11 predicted proteins | sample MGYA00237861_ERZ511468 | MGnify/ENA primary metagenome ERZ511468 (study PRJEB26299, sample SAMN06266213) | sediment metagenome | isolation source: Hudson Canyon methane seep mesocosm | place...
TATAGTAAATCACTAATGAATCGTAAAATGAAGCTCAATGGTTAAATGATTTTTACTACAACTCAGTGATTTATATGCATATTTAAATAATATTTAAATGGATCCATTTTTAATTTAATAATGTTTAATCATGAAGATTTAACAAAAAAATCTTTTTAATACAACGTTGTTTTTTGTAGGCAACGAGTGCCAGCGGTCTTCTTTTGTAATTAAATAATAATTATGTCCTACTTTTACGTACCTAAATGTTTAAAAAAGAATGATTTATAATCCTTTTTATTTTTACAATTTCATTTTGTGCAAAAATATTGAATAAATAATGAGCATAGTCATAATCCTCAACATCTTCCAGTACGTCATTTTTTCCTGCTAATATCATTAGCGTAATATCATCACCTGCGTCAGCATCAAAAATATACCTTTTTGCAAAAGTAAGCAGCATAATGTTTTGTTCGTACTGCTCATTTGAGACTTCATTTAAAAAATATAATAAATTTTTATAAAAATAATAGTAGTATCCTGATTCATTTTTCACCCAGCTTGGATGAAGATATGAGGCATTTTGATCTACAACCGAACTTTGTTGATCAATTTCATGCATATTTGCAAGATATTGAACGGCTGGTCTGATTACTTTTATTGTCCGGTGATTTAAGATTGCATCACCTAGCATGTTAGTGATTTTTATAGTTTGCATGTTTGTTCCTTTTTTTAGTCAAATTGACGAATAGTTTTATAAGATTTTTTACGGGTTACTTTCTAAATTGAGCATTTAGACACCCTATATTTTGTTCTACTGCCTGATTTTCCAGCGATCTCTAATTTAGAGTTGTACTCAATACGTTCAATGTTTTTACGAATCCATGCGCCTAAAATTTGTGGGTTCAGAGTGCCATTTTTTTCACAAACGTTAAATAAGGCGTTGTATAGGTTTTCAATTTTTACTTTAGGGTGTGAGCATTTAACATGTTGACTCCTGTATTCATCAGATAAATACTGTTTAGCGAGTTTGATTAATTCTGAAATCGTAATCGCACTAGACTGACTAATTTCATACCAGCTATCTAGCACAGCAGATAATTCTTCTTTGACAGGATCAACCTGATCCCACAATTCTAGGCCTAAGCAAGGATCTTGCATTCCGTTCCAAACCAATGCATTTCTAATACTTTTAGACCATTCTTCAAATGACCCAAAGGAGTTAAGTTGTTTTTGAGGCGGGCAGCCTGCATTTTGATAGGCCAAAATTATTGTTAATGCGGCATTAACGAGTTCTCCTCTATGTTTTTCGATAAAGGAGAGCGGATTAATAGTAAATTCACGTTCGTAAGGCCTTTCAACCTGTGCATCAATCGTGCAGGGTAGTACGCGACGCGTTAAATCACCAGATACCGTGACGTTATTGCCTGTAGCTAGAAATGTGGCCTGCGTAGATGCAGAGACCATTTGAGATTTCCCTAAAAGGCGGTCTTTGAAGGTCGGCATAGTCAGAATGCTGCATAGAGCATCACTGGAAAAGTTTTTTTCTATATTATCGATACAAATGATACTGTCCCCCTCTAGTAGCAAGGACATCAGCCTTTTACGGTCTTCATTAGCATCACTTGCTTGTGACATGACTGAAGCAGCGTGGCCTGTGACTAATTGTGCAATGGCATTAATAATTAACCCTTTACCAGTCCCCATTTTCGGTGAGGTGATCAAAAATAGAGGAGCATTATCAAATGAGTGACGAGTTAAGCCTGTTAATATTGCTGCTATGACAGTCGATAAATCGCTTTCAGCTTTAAAAGGGAATGACTTAAAAGGCTCCTTTATCAGTTCTAACGCTTTTTTTGCATCAGAAAGGTTAGGTTTTTCTTTTAAATCAGGGAATTTTGATGGGTTATAGTCTAAATAAAGTCCGCTTTTTTCATCGAATCCATTTTTTGTGATTAGCGTTCCATCTTTGCGTAAAGATGGCGTGTGAATCACACCGCTTAATTCCCTGATAGCCCATGAATTACGTGCTAAAAGCGTATTGCTGTAATCGATTGTGAGATTTGTATCTACCCACTTTCCTTTATTATTTTTACGCTTAAATTTAATAAGTGACATTAGAATTTCAGTTAAACTCAATGCTTCTATCGCTATAATTTTCAGTGTTTTTTTATCATTAGCACCATTGGGAGATTGATCACAAATTATTTGCACTAACTGACCGCTATATACATATAGCTGTTGGGCATCAGCTAGGACTTGAATACATTGATCAATAATAGATTTCTTTTCACCGACCTCTAAGCGAATTGTCTTTTTTGTATGCTCTTGAGTTAGCTCTGCTTGATCCGGTAAAAAGAACGTAGCTCCACCGTGAGCAAACGAGTGAATAACCGGCGTGCCGTCATTAATCCATAATCTAGCCGTTGTTTCGCCGTAACTAATTCCTTCATAAGGGTCGGCAAGCGAGTGATTGTTGAATTTTTCAGGGGTATTAAGAACCTCTGCAACGCTAATTGCACCAAATTCCTGAAAGTGCAAAATAAAATTTAACGGGAGTGTTGTATTCTTTCTATCAGCAGTACCCAGTTGTTTAATTGTCTCTTGTACTTCAGGAGTAGAAAGTCCGCTTTCTATAAGCTGTTTTTCCTTATTTTCTAGCCAAATTTGTTTTATTTCTTTAGCCTTATTTTTTGCTTGTTGTTTAGCTGTACTAACTAAGTTTTCATACGCATCAAGTTCAATATCTGTTAAGTCTTTAAGAAGTGTTGTATCTAAATAATCACCATTATTAATGACAATTTTTGGTTCTACATACTCGAGAGTAGAGTCATTTAAAATGGGCTTACCCACAAAATCTAATCGCTCTGGGCTATACACAGCCGCATCGGTTATGGTTCGTATTAACGAAGAGCCTGATGCTGAATGTGCAATATAGCCGTGGCCTTTCAGCCATAGAGATTTGAATAAACTATCTCCAAATCTCGGTATATCAGAAGCATTTTTTACGGGGATATATAAATGAACCCCAGATAATTCATCTGTAGGAGAGTCCTTTATTTGTACGCATGAAGAGATAGAGCCTCTTGCAATATAAGCAATGTCAGTAAATCCAGGAATAATTGTTGCTAAAATAGCTAAAAATTTCTCTATTGATAAGCTTTTAATATTGGGATCTGGGTCATAATCAATCATCAGAATCCCAGCAGCTCCTGAATAAGAGAAAAAATCTTTTGATCTCGAAATAGCTTCAGGATTATTTGATAAGTGCTTTTTAGTAACGATTTGTTTGATGTTAGATGAACGGTCATTACAAATGCCATACCCAAATGCGGTTGAACTCCCTGCACTTTGTAGCTCATCGGCAAACTCTGAAAATGGGATGCTTATCGTTGTTGCAGTTCCTGATGTCATTTGTGCAGCTGCTTTTTTAGCTATTTTTCCATTGCTGACTGTATAGGATTTTGACAGCGGACTTTTATTGCTCGTATATTTAGTAAACTGAATATTAGTATTGTTTGCGTTCATCAGTAACATCCCTTATACAATATTGTCAGTAATGGATTTTTCTAGATCGCTGAGTCGATACTTTACGAGCCTGCCAATTTTTACAATAGGGAGTGAGTAGCGTTTTAACAATTGTGTTGTTATTGTAGGTTCAGAATTTGTATTTTTATTCATCTTCATTTCTCAGTATTGGTTAATGTTTATTTAGTACTGTTTTCATTCTATTAAAATGTGTAGAAATGGATCAGTAGCTGATTTCGGAAGATAGCTTGACTTTTTGTGGTTTAGTAACCATGTTATTGTTTATATTGAATTAAATTTAAATTTAAGACAGTTTTGAAAGGATGTTTTTTTACAAAAGTATGCTCTATGTGTACTGTTGTGAAAAATGCAGTTCATGCAGTTCATGCAGTTCATGCAGTTATTTTTTAGTGTTTTATATTTTTTATTTTTTATTTTTTATAAATTTTCTGAGTAGTAAAACATAACTGCATTAACTGCAGATTGAGAGAAAAATAATGCAAAAAAAAGTGATGAATGTACTTAATATCCCAGTAAACTCAACGAATTATCATAATCTGATTGAAAGTGCAGTTAGTAATTCAGAGAGGGTGGAGAAAGAGATTTCAGAACTTAAAAGGCAAATTTATAATGAGTTAGGCTATGTTGATAGATCAGTTGTTGACTCAGTTATTATTAATTCAATCGAATTTTTTTTAGAGGATTTGGAAAATAAGGTTGTCGCTATTAACCGCGGGGAAATTTTTAATAAAAAAAACCATGTTGCTTTTGGGCGAGCATTAGTGATGGATATGCTTATTTCAAGACTTGAATTAGCACTTGAGAAAAAATACGGGCAGAAAAGTTTTGGTCGATTAATTTATATAGAAGCGGGACTGTGGCCCTTAAGATCAGGATATATAGCAGCCGAAGGGCAATTAGACGTTATAAATAAAATCTTGAAAAATACGATAGATTCATTTCCCGAAAATCGTGATGCTTTTGAATTTAGGTCAGATAATGATGATTCCCAAACAAATGCATTAGAAACGGCGAATTTTGTATGGAATGTATTATCTATCATTACAAATACAACGAAAAGTAAGGGTTTGGCTTGGTGTGAGTATTGTTTTCGTCGTGCCGAACCTAATTTTGTAACGTGTCGATTGCACTTATCAATCAATGATACAGAGTATAAAAAAGCGCTTAGAATTTATGAACAGTACAGTGATAGAGAGAAAGGAATTTCAGCTAGATATCATGCATTACGTTATTTGTTTAAAGAGGGTGTAAAGCTTGCGGGAAAGGAGTTTAACGGTGAGGGTAATGAAAATTATCTGAGCGTTGATATTGATGATGCAGAATTCATTAAGCAGGTTTTAGAAAGCAGTTGGGAGCACGCAAGAGACATTTTACTGTTAAAAATAAAAGAAGAGTTCCCTCGTACAGCATATAAAATCAGCACGATTCAAGTTGAAGAGGTATCGACATGGTCTCAATTTGTTCAATGTTTATATAAAGCGCTAAATGAACCTATAGAAATGAACGAACATCCATTTTTTGTACTGAAATTACTAGAAATTTCTGAAATTTACTTTATATATGATGAAGAGTATGGGGATACCCGTACCAATAACACTGAAAAAAATGTTCTTAAACTTTTTGCAGAAGGTTTCAAACAAGTGAAAATCGCAAAAGAACTGTCTATCTCTGAGCAGCGAGTGAGTCAAATTGTGAAAAAAAGCAAATAGGTTTGGGCTACTAAGGGTTAACGCTATGGATTATTGACAGTCTCATGAATTAATTAATCTCTATTCTCAATATATTAAATAATAGAGATTAAAATTCATACAGCCTCGTTAACCTTGATTCAACTGCTGATAAATATCAAACTTAGCACGTTGATAGGCCATATCTTTTAAATAAAAATAGCTAAGTGTATTCACTGCAATAAAAAATGAAATGCCTATGGCGGCAGCAGTTACAATCCACCCAGTAGTCACTTGCAGTTCTCTTTTATGATAAAGTTTCTGTGCTGTTTTCGCTAATTCATCACTAATTCTTAAAATATTTTCATCCGCTGCGCGTGTTATTACAGCATTAGCGATTCTTTCAGCTGTCTGTTGGAATGCTTGTGTTTCAGCTCTGCGTTGCTTATTTAAAGCATCAGTCGCTTTTTCAATTGATCGTAAACCTGTTGCATTAAGAGCAAGAATTATCCAGGCTGGGTCATCAGTCGTTAGTCCATATTCCATAGCAGTTTTAAGCAATTGCTCGCGTTCAGTGCTACTTAGTGAGCGCATGAGCTTTTTAAATGCTTGTTGGCTCATGATTGCACCTCAGCGGGCCAAATATTCAATTTGAGTAGCTCAAAATCAACTGCATGTAACCAACGTTTCATCCGACATTGATATGCAATTTTCATTTTTTGATCAGTGACAACATAATTAAAAGTTAGATTATTTGCGTCGATGATAGCGAGTAGTCCAGTTGATAATGCGGGTAGTTCAAGTTCTATTCCTTTATGTTCTTTAAGTGTTTTTTTTCCTTGTGATGATTCATATAAGTGAAAATCGTCATCATTTCCGAAAAATCGGTTTTTTATCACGACATATTTTGCTTTATCTCCGGCAAGCTCTATCATCGCTTTAACGGAGCGTATGGATGCTTTAAATGGTGAGATAACATTTAAAAAGGTGAGTTGATAGTTATGCTCATTCAATAAATCAAAAAAACCTATTTCTTCTTCTAGTTTTTGTAAGTGCGTGATCGAAGCAGCGGGTAGATCCACAATAATAAAAGTTTTATCTGATTTTAAAATATCAACAAAATCGTCTCGCTTTTCTGCATCAATAATTTGCGCACTGAGAACACCATGATCTCTATAAAATTGAAGTAGTTGACCTACTTCACCATCTCCATCTACTAGCTGGGTTTGGTCTTCAATATGCTTGCGAATAATAAAATCTGCAATCGCACGCGAAAGCATTGATTTTCCTGTGCCGCCTTTATCTGAGCAGATAAATAGTATGTGTTTTTTAGTCATGTTTAGTAATCCTCTATTTGTTTAATTAGTGTTGTTGTTTGTTGAGTTAGTTGCGTTGATATTGTGTCAATATGGTTGCTATGTTCTTGAGTACTAGCTTGAGTAGATAGCGGGTTAGCAGGTGTAATAGATCCGTTCTTAGCTCTATCCACCCCTTTTTTAATAGATGAAGATTCACCTGAATTTTCATCTTCGTCAGTCGCCACTGCGCCGCGCTTCCTGAAATTTAATTCCTGTTGACAGTGCTCACGTAAGGTCTGCTCACTTACGTTCAACTGTAATTCTTCTTTTAAAATTGCACGAATGATCTTGTACGAAATTCCACTTTCTTTAAAGCGTAAAAGTTGCTCATTAATGAGTCTCAGCTTATCTCTAACAGTGATCTTTGCAGTTTTTCTGCTATTCGTCAGTGCATGTGATATTCGATTGTCTAGTGCTGTTATTTTCACTAATAAATCATCATCATTTGGTAATTTATTTTTCATTTTTAATCCCTATATTTAATATTCCTAATGTTAATTATTTTATATTTTTATTTGTAAATATTGGTGTTGTATTATCAATAAGTGTTTTATTTATTATAATAGTAATTAGAACTAAAGATAATAGTTTGTATCTATATTGTTAGAATGGTTAGTAGTGAAGTAATTGATGGCAGATAATAGCAGTTACCTGTTAATGTATTGAGTTAAAAATAAACGTGATGACCTGCGCACCTTATGCTGTGATGGTTTGGGATATGATCGTGACGTATTCGGTATGTTAATGCAGTAGTTACTATATTAATATAATTGAGTTGGTTATTTATAATTTATAATTTATAACTCATGTTGTTTTTCGTGAAATACTACTATTAATATGCTTAGGTACGTAAGCATTTGTATGACAATAAAAATTTAAATATTATATTTAGCTATTTTTAAATTAATGAAAGGTAATAAAATGAATACTAAAAGCAGTAGAAGAAGGATAGGAAAAGAGGTAAGACAAGCGCAAGCGGTACTGATAAGTAATGCAATAGAAAGTGAACGACAAAAACAGCAAGCTAAGCAGAAATTAAAAGCAGAAGAGGGAACTAATAAATCGGTAATAAAAGAGCTAAAAACTAAAAAAATATCAATTCGGTTAACAGAAAATCAATACCAGTTGATCGCAAAGCAGTGTAAGAATTCAAAAGGTGAACAACTTATAACGATTACTGATTTTATACGTCAAGCTGCATTAACTAAAAAAAATACTATCATTGCCCAGGAGGCCCCTCTGGATCGATTTAAACTAGCGGTAGCCAGCGAAATAGCAACAGGCATTACAGAGATAGTACATTTCATTGACGCTGGATTAGATCAGCGTGCAGGAAATTATGAGATGAATGATTGTTTAGAAATTATTGATCGACTTGAGTCATTAGAAGAAATTGCTTCATATTTATTAATACCCACAGCCACAGAAACTAAAAATAATACGAAGCAGGTGAGCTAATGACAATTATTAGAATTAAGCAGCTAAAAAGTGGTGTTGAAGATTATTTAGAAAGTGGTTCAAAAAAGGGGCGAAAACAGCATCGAGATGAATTAGATAAAAGATCGGCAATTTATGGAAATTTGACAGTATTCAAGCAGGCTAATCAGTATGTGCTACGCAAAAAAGATTGGAAAAACAGCTATTGGCATATCACCATGTCATTGCCATTTAAGTATCACCTTGCTCCACAGGGAGTACTTAGAGAAATGGTCGTAGAGATATTAGATTTTTATTTTACAGGTTATGACAAAAAACAATTAGCGGCATATGCTGAGATTCACTATCCTAAAATTCAGACAAACGAAAAAGGTGATCAGCGATTACCGCATGTGCACTTAGTGGTGAGTAAGTTGGATTTATGGAGTGCTAAGCAAGTAAGGGGACTATTATATAAAGAAGAGGCGGCCGAAGCGTTTCAATTTTGGATAGATGATAATCACCGGTTTGACTCGCATCAAAATAGTTCACTCACTGAAAGTTCAGTGCTGAAGATTATGCATAAACATCAACAGTTTCATTTGAAGCACAAAAAAGATGATAAACATAAATTTAAGCCGAATAAATCTGTCATCAGTAAGGGGTTAAAAATTGATGAAAGTGATAAACAAAATCAGCGGTATCTGAACGAATTGCATGATGAGTTTTTGTGGTATCAAAAAAAACAGCAAAAAATAAGACAGGAAAATAAAAATTATTCAGCAATCCAGTCTCTAAAAATGCGATTAAATAACGCTGTCGCATGTGTAGATTCAATAGAAGAAATTGAACAATGCACTAAAGGTATCGATGTAGAGGATGTTATTGAAGCCGCGGCAAAGGAGTTTATGTTGAATCCCCGATGGTTTTGTATTGTTGATATCGAGGGAAAAAAATTAGCACTTGATAGTAGATCCGGACAAACGTTTAATGCTTTTGGAATTGTGCATGAGCATTTGAACAAAGACATTATTGATACAATAAAGTGGTTGAAAATGATAAATAAGCCGCATTTAAATTCATTTATTGAGTATCAGTAGTTTTATTTTTACCTATTTATTTTTATATAAGTAACTGTTTAATAGCCATATATTTAACAGTTACTATGTATCTTTTTAATAAAATACTGTATTTTTTTAAAAAGATACTTGTGAGTTTTGTTTTATTCAGTATAATGAATCTTAATTTAGGAATTGAGAGATCTGGGGGTAAATTAATGTGACTCGTGACGATATTTTAAATGTCATTAATGAGCTGGTTGCAGAAGGAAAAAAGCCAACTATGAATGCCATTAGAGGTATTTTAGGTGGGTCAAATAGTACTATTTTGCCAGTGTTAAGGGAGTGGAAGAGTGAGAAAAAATTTAAACTTTCAAAACAATCGCAAAAAATTCTAAATGACTTTTCTGAGAAATTTACACTAAGCATCCTTGATGAAGGGGAAGGAGATAAAGACTTTGTTCATGAGTTATCTGTGAAATCGGATCAACTGAATATGGCTGAAGAAAAAATAAAGTCTTTAGAAGACAATTCAATGAAATTGCAATGGGCACTTGATAACGCTCACGAAAATTTAGTTGAAAAAAAGGAGGATATTGGACTATTAAATAGCTCAATGAATAATCTTTCTACAGAAAATGGAAAGTTACAGGTTAAAGTAAAAACACTCTTAAAACAGGTTGCGTCACTTGAACAGGCTGCGTTACTTGATAATATTTTAGAAAGTACTGATGTAGCTACTCCAGGTCTGTGAGTTAAATTAATATAGTCATTTATTTAGGCTATTGAATACGTAATTATCAAGTTATAAGAAAATGAAATATGCTGTGATTTCTGCAGCTTAGTAGTAGAAAAAGCTACTTAATGGTAGTGAGTTGGTCCGCTGTGAAGTTCGCAGCTTTTTATAAACTACAGTCAAAATTGATTATTTAATGATGACTGTAGTCCTAAATAATTTTTTCAAATTATTAGTCAATTAGATGAATTCAAAAGCTGGAGTCAGTATGAGTAGCGTTAAAGTTTACTAAAAAACTTATTACCTATTTTATTCTTAACATTAGATGACGTAATTAATCTTAATCAACAGTATTGAAAAATGTTGTTTATGTATTAGTGCGCTCTATAAGAGGGATGCATGACTCAGATACAAACAAATAAAATTCTATTTGCAGGAGACCCACACGGGAAATTTTCGCAAATCAATGACGCTGCAATCGAGTATAAGCCTGAAGCCATAGTTTTGTTGGGAGATATCTGCACAGATAAACCGCTTGAGGAATATTTACAGCCTGCGCTGCGAGAGGCAAAAATTTATTGGATACAGGGGAATCACGATTTTAGCAGTAAGCTTTATTTCAAGAATTTATTTAACTCATCATTAGCAGAGCACTCTCTTCATTTAAAAGTAGTTGAAGTCGCGGGAGTACGAATTGCTGGAGTAGGTGGGATATTTTTAGGCAAAATGTGGTATCCGCCAAGTATTCCAAAATTTAAGTCATTAAACGACTTTTTAGCAACCCAGCCTAGCAATATAAGAAAGCAGGGAGGTAATTTAAAACATAAATCTACCATTTTTTATGATGACATCGAAAAATTAAAGCAATTTAAAGCAGATATTTTAGTCACACATGAAGCGCCTAGTTGTCATAAGTACGGATTTAAAGTGTTAGATGAACTGGCTAAAAAAATGGGTGTAAAAAAGATAATCCATGGCCATCATCACGAGTATTACAAATCAACAATTAATGATGAAATTGAAGTTTTTGGCGTTAATAAAGCTGAAATTATTAACCTTAATGGTGATGTTCTGAATCCTACACAAAGGGCGGAAATTAATGAGTAATGCTATGAATTACAGACGATCAAAACAATCTATTCTTGAAAAAGGGCTAGAAATTTTTGATGGAGATGAAAAGAAATTATGTGATGCACTGTACAAACTTAATCAATTAGACCGTCACAAACTAGCTGATAAAAAAAGTTCTGAAGCACCTGAGGAAACTAAAAATCTGATCAAAGTATTTGATATTCAGAAGCTGAATGAAATTAAAAATGCTTCATCAGCTAATGAGCGTAGCCTTCTGGCTGTACTAGATAAGTTTGATTTATATGATGATACGGGTTATCGAGAACTA
>ENA-ORXI01003221-ORXI01003221.1-sediment-metagenome-genome-assembly--contig:-NODE-3221-length-11155-cov-2.929319_pt1 | contig 11155 bp, 9 predicted proteins | sample MGYA00237861_ERZ511468 | MGnify/ENA primary metagenome ERZ511468 (study PRJEB26299, sample SAMN06266213) | sediment metagenome | isolation source: Hudson Canyon methane seep mesocosm | place: USA:Hudson...
AATAACCACCATTGGATGGGATTCAATAAGGTTATTTATGCCACTTTCGTACTCGATGAGCTTGTCGCTCCCAGGTATTCCTTTCAATGACCAGGTCATTTCACCACTCAGGCGTACACCGTCAAAACCATCACAAATTCCTTTATCATAACAATCACAGAGTGTTTGCCACATAGCCTCAGGACTGAAAACACCTGTAGGATGATAAGCTTTTGCCGTTTGACAAAATCGAATCTGGCCAGATGCTTCCGCTCTCTCAACGTTAATATTATACTTTGAGAGGCAATGTCGTATCTCTTTGGCAGGCCACTCATCATGAAAATATTCCACCCTATCGTTGTCTTGAAAGGCAGCGTAGATAAATTTTTCAATTATTGATCTACGTTCTTCTTCACTTTTATAGATAAGGAATATATGCGTTTTTGAGGGATAATTACCATCAATAAACCCCATGTGGATATGTCTTGGTTCTTTTTCTGCACACATAATTACATCTTCAATAATAGTCTATGGACAATATACATCCTGATGTACCAAAAGAGCTCTATTTAATATACCACTTAATACTTATGGAACCCAGCCTTGATAAAGCAGCTTGGGCAACCAATAAACTCAATGAGCTAAACAAAAACAGTCGTGTCGTGTGTAGCTATTCTTACGAAGTCTATAACTCACATCATTTGATCAGTTTTATCTTAGCATGCCTTCATATCTCTAATGAAAAAGCTTATATTTTGGCTGTAAAAAAGCAACTAGGTTAACTAATTCGGTCACAGTCATCACATCATTAAATACAGTCATTTTTGATGTTCCTTCTGTTGATACATCGGCGACTAAATACCGTGAAGCTAGTTTATGAGAAGGGTTGATCACAGAGGTAACCAACTCGGCATAAGTAACTGTTTGTCGAGTTTTACCTCCCAGAACTACTGAAATTTCAGCATGTTTGCGAATGCCTTCTTGTTCAACGCCTTCTACGGTATGACAAGATAGGCACTGGTATTTAACAAAAACGGCTTTGCCTGCTTCTGCATCACCTTTGGGTAAACTGAAGCCTCTAGGGGAGTCAGCTCCTTTATTACAGCTAATCAGTGTTATCGAGGCAATGATGGTTAATATTAATAATAAAGATTTCATTTTAATTTGCTCCAGTTTATTGATTTTCGGTATTTTTGATTTTTTGATTTTTTTCTAATAAGCCATTAATCAACTCCATCGGCAGTGGAAAAATAATGGTTGAGTTTTTCTCTCCTGCAATTTCAGTTAAGGTTTGCAAATAGCGCAACATAATGGCATTTGGTTGTTCTGATAGTTTATTGGCCGCTTCAGTTAATTTTCCTGATGCTTCCATTTCTCCTGATGCATGAATAACTTTTGCACGACGTGTCCGTTCTGCTTCTGCTTGTCGGGCAATAGCTCGAATCATACTTTCGTTTAAATCGACATGTTTAATTTCAACATTGGAAACTTTAATGCCCCAACTGTCAGTTCTATCATCTAAAATGGCCTGAATATCGGCATTTAACATTTCTCTATTGGCTAGCATTTCATCGAGCTCATGTTGTCCTAATACAGACCTTAGTGTGGTTTGAGCTAGTTGCGAGGTTGCTTGCAAAAAGTTCTCAACATTAATGATGGCTTTTTGGGGGTCTATTACTCGAAAATAAATTACTGCGTTGACCTTCACCGAAACATTATCACGGCTAATAACATCTTGACTGGGAACATCCATAACCACGGTTCGTAAATCAACTTTTACCATTTGTTGAATTAATGGAATAACAATTATAAAGCCAGGCCCTTTTACTTTATAAAAGCGGCCGAGCAAGAAGATAACGCCGCGTTCATACTCTCGTAAAATTCGAAAGGCGCTTAGAAGTATGGCAATGAGCAGAAATATTATCGAAGTTGAAAATATTTCAATATTATTAAATATGGGAGGCATTAGTTTGCTCCTTATCATTAACTAATGTGGTTAAATTTAGCGTTAATCCTTTGATAGACTTTACCTTAACTTTTTGACCTTTTTTTACTGGCTGTAAAGAATTAGCAGCCCAGCGTTCACCATTAAACATGACGTAGCCATTACCAGTAAAATCATCACTTACAGTTACCCAAGCATTGATAATCTCTTCTTGACCACTAACTATTTTATTTTTCCTTGCTCGCCAAATAAAGCCTAAAGCAAAAACAAGGAATAATGTTGAGATAAATGCAATTGCAGCAATTAACGGCAATGACACTTTGAAGTGGTCTAGTTCGGTATTGAATAAAAAAATTGAGCCAATAACAAAAGAGGCAACACCGCCTATACCAAAAACACCAAAACTGGGCACTAAAGATTCAACTATCAATAACGTTATGCCTAAAATAACTAAACCTGCACCAGCAAAATTTACAGGCAGTAATTGGAAGGCATACATAGCGACAAGTAGTGAAATACCGCCAGTCACACCGGCAACACCCATACCAGGGCTGTAAAATTCTAGCAATAAACCGTAAATGCCAATTAACATTAAAATGTAGGCAATATTAGGATTGGTAATGGTGGCAAGAAATTGGCTGCGCCAATCAGGTTTTTTTGTGACAAGCTTAGTATTAGTCAACTGTAGTTGAGTTACTTGCTGATTTATTGAAACCTCTTTACCATCAAGCTGGTTAATTAGTGCTTGTGGCGTTTCAGCGACAATATCAATCACCTTGGCTTTCAACGCTTCACTGGCGGTTAAGGTGGCAGCTTGAGCCACTGCTTTTTCTGCCCACTCGGCATTACGATTACGTAATTGAGCTAAGGAGCGAATATACGCGATAGCATCGTTTAGCACCTTTTTCTCCATAGCAGAAGTCTTACTTTTCTCAGGACTATCTTCTGATTGTGGCGCCATGGGCGCTGCTATATTTACCGGGGTTGCTGCGCCGAGCGTAGTAGCAGAGGCCATTGCCGAAATATGGCAAGCATAAAGAATATAAGTTCCAGCGCTAGCTGCACGAGCCCCTTGCGGGTAAACCAAGCAAGCTATTGGCACCGTTGAGCTGAGTATGCTTTTATTAATGTCTCGTAAACTAGCACTTAAACCACCAGGAGTGTCTAAGGTAATTAATATCAGTGGCGTATTGGCCTTAACATTAGCAGCAGATATTTCTCTAACTAAATAATCACTTACGGCAGGACCAATGGCGCCTTTAATACTAAGTAAAGGTATTTGGCTATAGCTGGCTTGTTTTGCCATTTCTTGGCCTATGTTTTGGATCGGCTGTGCGTTTGCGGCCAAAAGCGCGCAACTCAGTAATAAAAACACACTAGCCCAGCGATACATAACAAGCCCTCGTTTATTATTCCCACAGTTGGGTCTATTATCATTAGTGTAGTTGAGTCTGATTAATGTGCTAAATTTGTTGTGAACTAGTTATTTTAAATCAAAGAAAATACATTATTTTATTGGCATAAGTCTTAGTTAAGAATAAATTTAAAGTGCAGCTATCACAGTGTTGTTGAAGGAGCTTATATTAATCATCTGACCACTTTTTTTCAGGCGCTTGGCGGGCTTGGCATCTTCTTATTAGGCATGATCGTGATGACAGGGGCATTACGTAGCCTGCAGGGGAATGCTATTCGTAGTGCCTTAAAAAAGCTCACTAAAAGTCCACTTTCAGGTGCTTTAACAGGGGCGGTAAGTACTGCTGTATTACAGTCATCAAGTGCGGTGACAGTTACTGCCGTTGGCTTTGTTGGTGCTGGGCTAATGACATTTCCACAATCATTAGGCATTATTTTTGGCGCTAATGCTGGTACCACTATTACTGGTTGGCTAGTGGTTTTGCTCGGCTTTAAATTAAAGTTAGGCACAGTTATTTTACCCGTCATTTTGATTGGAGCCATTTTAAAGCTATTTGCTAAAGATCGCATTGCCACCATGGGCTATGCGCTAGCGGGCTTTGGCTTGATTTTTGTTGGCATCGACATGCTCCAACAGGGCATGAGTGGTTTAGAGCAAGTGATGACGCCAGAGCAGTTTCCTGAGGATACCTGGATAGGGCGATTAAAACTGGTGTTGATGGGAGTCATTGTTACTTTAATTACTCAATCTTCTAGTGCAGGTGTTGCTGTATCATTAACCGCTTTATTTGCCGGCACCATAAACTTTGAACAGGCAGCTGCTCTGGTGATTGGTATGGATGTCGGTACTACAATAAAGGCCGTAGTGGCGAGCATTGGTGGCTCTGTTAGCTCACGTCGCACAGGAATTTCACACTTTATATATAATGTCTGCACGGCTATTGGCGCACTTTTTTTACTGTCGCCCTATGCCATGTTGTGGGAATATTTTGCTCCGGGGGCACTCATGGCTAATGCTGAAATTGCCTTGGTTGGTTTTCATACGAGCTTTAACCTTTTAGGCATGATCCTTGTTCTCCCTTTTACCAATAAATTTGCTCAATTGATTGAAAAAATAATTAAAAGAGAGCCACTCACTTATACCGAAAGTTTAGATAAAGCCTTGTTAGCTGAGCCTAGTGTTGCCCTTACCGCAATATTAGTTGTGGTGACCAATGAGAGTCGCGCGCTATTAAAACATGTTAATGCCATATTGAGTCAAGATGGTGATCATAAACGAATAAACTTATTGGAAATGCAAAAGGCATTGGATGAAACTCATGCTTATGTTGATTTTATCCACTTAGATGAAGTGAATACTCCCCAGTGGCAGCAGCTAGTTGCGGCTATTCATATTTTAGATCATTTACAGCGTTTGCATGAGCGTTGTGATGAAGAAGAGTACCGTGCCTTTGCAGCCAAAAATAATAGTGATATACAGTTATTTGTAAAACAATTTATTATGGTTGTGAAGAAAATTGTTAACAATATAGACCATCAACGTTGGCATGAAAATGTTCAGCTAGCGAATGAAGCGAGTGAGGCGTTACTGGTACAGTTAACACCCGTTAGAGATAACGTTATGAGTAATATTGCAGCGGGAGATATTACTGTGCCTCAAGCAACACAAAGGGCAGAAGCAATACGCTGGCTTAAGCGAGTCAGTTATCATATTAGTCGAATAACTCATCACTTAGACACATTTCACCGCGCCAATAAAATCTAACAGGGAATATTGCCCAACTCTCTCACTGCTCATTGATTTAGATCATTAAAAAACACAGTAGTAATTTATATTAATACTATACTTTATTTTACACCTTACCTGCTCGAGTAGTTTTTCTTAGCTACTCTTTAATAAAAATTATAAATATAAAGTATGAATAAAAAAATAATTAATAAAGTTATCGATAATAACAAAGTAAGCAATTTGTCTGATTATCAACTGTGTTATCAAGAGTTTAACTGGCCTGGCGCAACACAACAGCCCAATATTGCTTATCAAGCTGTCGATAGTCATTTAAACACCCCAAATGAGCATAAAGTCGCCTTGCGTTGGCTAAGTAAGCAAAACCAAAGTGTTGATTATACTTATGGCGATTTAGCAGAGCAAACTAGCCGCTTTGCTAGTGTGTTAACTACTCTTGGTTTTGAACGAGGAAGTCGAGTATTTAGCTTAGCAGGTCGCTTACCTTCATTATACATTGCCGCTTTAGGTACATTAAAAGCAGGCTGTGTATTCACGCCCTTATTCTCCGCCTTTGGTCCTGAGCCAATTCGTTCACGCATGGAAATAGGTGAGGCTAATGTGCTTATTACCACCATGAGCTTGTATCGAAAAAAGGTAGCAAAATGGTGGCGAGAATTACCCCATTTAAAAGCTGTTTTAGTCATTGATGGCTCAGGTGAGCTTGAACAAGGCTGCTATGCGTTCACTGAGTTGATGAAGCTCGCTGATGCAAGTTTTACTTGTGTGCAAACTTCTCCAGAGGACATGGCCTTGCTGCATTTTACTAGTGGCACTACGGGTAAGCCTAAAGGCGTTATTCATGTTCACCAAGCCGTAGCAGTACATAAGTTATCTGCTTATTACGCTCTTGATTTACATGCTGAAGATATTTATTGGTGTACAGCCGATCCCGGTTGGGTTACAGGTACTACTTACGGCATTATTGCGCCCTTATGCCTTGGCGCAACTATGATTGTTGATGAAGCCGAATTCGAAGTAGAGCGCTGGTATCACATACTTGAGCAGCAGCAAGTCAATGTTTGGTATAGCGCGCCAACCGCTATTCGCATGTTAATGAAAGCAGGGAATGAGGTACGCGCTCAGTATGATTTATCAAACTTGCGCTTTATCGCTAGTGTTGGTGAGCCACTTAATCCTGAAGCAGTGGTGTGGAGTGAACAAGTTCTCGGTTTGCCTTTTCATGATAATTGGTGGCAAACCGAAACGGGGGCAATAATGATTGCCAATTATGCCAGCGTGCCAATTAAACCTGGCTCTATGGGCTTGCCGCTGCCCGGCATCGAGGCGGGTATTATTAAGCGTACTAAGAAAGCAGGTGAGCAGTCGACACTAGAAGTACTCAGTAAAGCAAATCAAATTGGTGAATTAGCATTAAAACAAGGCTGGCCATCCATGTTTCGTGGTTACCTACATCAAGAAGAAAAGTATCAGCATTGCTTTGAACAAGGCTGGTATTTTAGTGGTGATTTAGCTTATAGAGATGAACAAGGTTATTACTGGTTTGTTGGTCGTGCTGACGACTTAATTAAATCATCAGGTCACTTAATAGGTCCTTTCGAAGTAGAAAGTGCCTTGATGGAACATGAAGATGTGATTGAAGTAGGCGTCATTGGCATACCTGATGACATTGCTGGTGAGCTTGTTAAGGCTTATGTTACCTTAAAATCGGGCGTAACTCCGAGTGAACAACTACAAAAGCAGCTTAAAGGGTTCGCCCGTAAAAAATTAGGCGCAGCTGTTGCCCCCAAAGAAATAGTATTTAGACAAAACTTACCTAAAACTCGTAGTGGAAAAATAATGCGGCGTTTACTTAAAGCACGAGAACTCGGTTTGCCTGAAGGCGATATATCAACTCTGGAGAGTGATGAACAATGAAGCAGAAATTACACCTTGATAGAGAGCACCTACTTGCTCAGCTTAAGCAAATGTTACGTATTCGTCGCTTTGAAGAAAAATGCGCTGAGCTTTATGCGCAAGAAAAAATTCGCGGCTTTCTACATTTATATATTGGTGAAGAAGCCATTGCTGTTGGCGTAATGTCTGTGCTCAGTGCAAAAGACAATATTGTTGCTACTTATCGAGAACATGGTCATGCCTTGGCGCGTGGCTTATCAATGGATAGCATTTTAGCTGAAATGTATGGTCGCACTAATGGCTGTAGCAAAGGGCGCGGTGGCTCTATGCATCTTTTCGATAAAAATCATCATTTTTATGGTGGTAATGCCATTGTTGGAGGAGGATTACCCTTAGCTGTTGGTTTAGCAATGGCAAATAAAAGTCAGGGTAAACAAGCGCTAACGGTATGTTTTTTTGGTGAAGGTGCGGTTGCTGAAGGGGAATTTCATGAGGCGATGAATCTGGCGGTGTTATGGCAGCTGCCGGTGTTATTTATTTGTGAAAATAATCGCTATGCCATGGGCACAGCGTTATCACTATCGGAGTCTGAAACCAATATTGCTAAAAAAGCTAGCAGCTATGGCATGGAGGCAGCGCAAGTTGATGGTATGAATGTTGTCGATGTTGAAGCGGCAAGCAGCAAAGCTGTTGAGCAAATAAGAGAAACCAATAAACCTTATTTTCTAGAGTGTCAAACTTATCGTTTTCGTGGTCATTCAAGTTTTGATGGTCAGTTATATCGAGATAAAGCTGAAGTGAAGCTATGGCAAGAAAAAGGGCCTGTAATTCGTTTGATTAATTGGCTAAAAGAAAATAACCATTTAGAAGATAAAGAGCTTAGCAATATTGAAGCTGAGATCCAGAATGAAATTCAAGCGGCTATTATCTTTGCAGAAAAAGGACAATGGGAGCCGATAGCCGATTTGTGCAAAGATGTTTATAGCTCACCCACTGCCGTTTCTAATGCCAGTAAAGTAAGCCAAGGCAAACAAAGTTTAACGTATCGCGAAGCATTGCGTTCAGGTATTGAACAAACACTTATTGATGACGAACGAACATTTTTGATGGGAGAAGATGTTGGCCACTACGGTGGTTGCTATGGCGTGAGTAAGGGGCTATTTGAGCGATATGGTGAGCAAAAAATTATTGATACGCCTTTATGTGAGTCAGGTTTTGTTGGCGTAGGTGTTGGTGCAGCGCTTGGTGGTATGCGCCCTATTATTGAAGTGATGACGGTTAATTTTAGCTTGCTGGCAATGGATCAAATTGTTAATAGCGCAGCAACATTACGGCACATGTCAGGCGGGCAAGTGAATGTGCCCTTAGTTATTCGTATGGCATGTGGTGCTGGCTTGCAACTTGCTGCTCAACACTCCCATAGCTGGGAGAATTTTTATGCGCATATTCCTGGTTTAAAAGTATTAAGCCCAGCAACTCATAATGACGCAAGACATATGTTAGTTCAGGCATTAGCTGATCCCGATCCTGTGATTATTTTTGAGCATGTTATGTTATTAAATACTAGCGGAGAAGTATTAGAGCAGAGTGAAGCGAGCATGGAAAAAGCTTTAGTTCGTCAGCAAGGAAGTGATGTTAGTTTGATCACTTATGGAGGCAGTTTAGTCAAAACATTGGCCGCAGCAAAGCAACTTCAAGCGCTGAACATTAGTGCAGAAGTAGTTGATTTACGCTGCCTGCGTCCGTTAGATACTAAAACATTAATAGCCAGTGTTACCAAAACCCATAGAGCCATTATTATTGATGAAGCTTGGCTTACCGGCAGTTTAGCAGGAGAAATTAGCGCTATTATTATGGAGCAAGCTTTTTGGCACTTAGATGCGCCAGTTAAGCGTATTTGCACCGCAGAAGTGCCCATTCCTTATCCTAGTCATCTTGAGCAAGCAGCATTGCCTCAAATTGAACAGATTGTGTCGGCTGCACAAACTATTATGGCAGCTCGCTAATGACTTCAGTATCAATAGATGAAACGAAAATCAGTGTGGCAGAGTTTGAAGATATAACGATGCCTTCGCTTGGCGCTGATATGACCGAAGGCACATTGACCCAGTGGCTTGTTAAAGAAGGCGAGCAAGTTAATAGTGGTGATATTATTGCGGTACTAGAAACACAAAAAGGCGCAATAGATATGGAGGTCTATTCCAGTGGCACTATTGCAGAAATATTAGTCGAACCTGTTATAGAAGTACCTGTTGGTACCGTATTGGCACGCCTTACTTTAGCTGAACCATCGAAAAAAGTGCCCAAACCTACGCCAATTCCGACTGTAACCGCAAGTGAGACATCAGCTGAAATTGATGAACATATTGTTGTTAGTGAACAAGTTAAGATGACAGGCATTAAAGCTTCACCTATTGTTCGTCGTTTAGCTAAGGAACAGCAATTAGACATAACAGGCATTCAAGGTAGCGGCCCACAAGGGGCAATTTTGTTAAATGACCTAACTGTTTTACTAAAGACAAAAACAAAAAGTGAAAACCACAAGCCGGCTGATAAAACAGAACAAAATATGCGCAATGCTATCGCGGTAGCAATGGCTAAATCAAAACAAGAAATCCCACATTTTTATTTAAGTTTAGAGCTTGATATCACTAACGCACAACAATGGTTACAGCAACAAAACCAAGCAACACAGCCGGAAGAACATGTGTTACTACTGGCATTATTGTTAAAAGCCATGGCGAAATCTTTGGTTAAACATCCCAAGCTCAACGGTTTTTATCAAGACAGTACCCTTGGGCAAAGCAGTGTCTTTGAGCAAGCGAGTGCTATTAATATTGGTAATGTCATTAGTTTACGCCAAGGTGGTTTAGTGGTGCCGGCGATACATGATGTTGATAAACTATCAGTAAGTAAGCTTATGCAAGGCTTGCGAGATATTACCGAACGTAGTCGAAACGGACATTTACGCAGCTCAGAATTAATGGATGCCACCATCACAGTGACAAATATGGGGGAACGTGGAGCCGACAGTGTTTTCGGCATCATTTATCCGCCACAAGTGGCTATTTTAGGCTTTGGTAAAGTGAGAAAAACAGCCAAAGTTGTTAATGATAATGTGGTGATAGCACAAGTATTAACGGTAAGTTTAAGTGCCGATCATCGAGTGGTTGATGGCATGTTAGCGGCTAAGTTTCTGAACCATTTGGCAAAACAATTACAAAAACCGGAACGTCTATGAACAATGCATATATTCAACAAAACACTCAACAAATTATTCTTGAAGCGATTCAAGAAGTCGCACCTGAAATTGAACAGGACGACATAGATATGGATGAAGATATTCGTGAGGAATGTGATTTAGATTCCATGGATTTTCTTAATTATTTAATCGCTTTAAAAAAATCTACGGGTGTCAGTATTGCTGAGGGTGATTACACTCAAGTGAATACCTTTAACAAAATGCTTAGTTATCTATCTGATAAGTTAGCGTAAAGCATACGCCCAAAAAATAAGGAACAGCATCATGGTCGATAGCATTGAAAGCACTAATAGTACGTACATCTATTGGTTTGATGAATTAACCATTGGCGATGTCGCTAAAGTAGGCGGCAAAAATGCCAGTCTAGGCGAAATGATCACGGCTATGTCGCAAGATGGTATTGCAGTGCCGACAGGGTTTGCCACTAGCGCTCAACTATTTCGTGATTTTCTAAGTCAAAATGGTCTTGATGAACCTATTCAGCAAAAATTACAAGCTTATTTTACCGGTGATAAAAGCTTAGCGGTAACGGGAAGTGCGATTAGAACATTGATCAGTCAAGGAGAGTTTACCTCATCACAACAACAGGGGATTATCACCGCTTATCAACAACTTTCAAAGCACTTATCTAGAGGAAAGCCGCAAGACAATATAAGTGTTGCGGTAAGAAGCTCTGCTACAGCAGAAGATTTGCCTGAGGCTAGTTTTGCTGGTCAACAAGAGAGTTATTTAAATATCACAGGTGAAGAGGATCTGCTTGAAGCTTGTCGTCAATGTTTTGCATCACTTTATACCGACAGAGCCATTGTATATCGGCAAGAACAAGGTTTTGACCATCAACAAGTTGCGCTTTCTGTTGGCATACAACAAATGCTTAACTCTCATTGTGCTGGGGTGATGTTTAGTCTCGACA
>ENA-ORXI01003222-ORXI01003222.1-sediment-metagenome-genome-assembly--contig:-NODE-3222-length-11154-cov-13.015889_pt1 | contig 11154 bp, 10 predicted proteins | sample MGYA00237861_ERZ511468 | MGnify/ENA primary metagenome ERZ511468 (study PRJEB26299, sample SAMN06266213) | sediment metagenome | isolation source: Hudson Canyon methane seep mesocosm | place...
ATAAACAAAATTAGCGTGTAATAATACAGCAATTGAAATACAGTCGCGGCCATTACTGCTACAATGCGATTTTTTAAATCCTCTCATCCTAAAAAAGAACTCTAAAATGGACGTTATCCAGCGTATTGCCGAAGAATTATCCGTCAACATCAAACAAGTAGAAGCCGCTGTTGCTTTACTTGATGAGGGCTCAACTGTTCCCTTTATCTCTCGTTATAGAAAAGAAGTAACAGGAGGTTTAGATGATATACAACTTCGTATGCTTGATGAGCGACTAAATTACCTTCGTGAACTCAATAGCCGCAGAGAAACTATTCTAGAAAGCATTATTTCTCAAGGAAAACTAACACCAGAGCTAGAACAAAAAATACTTCAGGCTGATACCAAAACATTACTTGAAGATCTATACCTGCCTTATAAACCTAAACGCAGAACAAAAGCACAAATAGCCAGAGAAGCCGGACTAGAACCTTTAGCCGATGCAATTTTTAACGACCGTAGCCTAATTCCCGAGCAATTAGCACTCGACTTTATTAATACTGAAAAAGGTATTAATGATGCGACAGCCGCTTTGGATGGTGCCAAACAAATTATTATGGAGCGTATTTCAGAAGATGCTGAGTTATTAACTGAACTGCGTGAACGCATCTGGAACAAAGGTATTATGCATTCCACTGTCGTTAAAAATAAGGAAACAGAAGCGGCAAAATTTAAAGATTATTTTGATTATCAAGAAGCAATAAATAAAATCCCTTCGCACCGTGCGTTGGCTATTTTTAGAGGTCGCAATGAAGACTTATTATCCATCAGTTTAAAACCTGGTGTAGATGATAAAGAAGAGCATCAACTCTGCGCTCAATTAGTTGCCCGTCATATCAATGTAACAGATACGACTTCCCCTGCTGATGCTTGGCTTGCCGAAGCCGCTCGCTTAGGCTGGAAAATCAAACTTTTCACCCGTATTGATTTAGATTTAAAATTACGTTTACGCGAAGCAGCTGAACTTGAAGCTATCCGTGTATTTTCCAGTAATTTAAAAGACTTATTACTGGCAGCACCAGCAGGACCAAAAGCAACTATGGGCTTAGACCCAGGTATTCGTACTGGAGTAAAGGTTGCTGTAGTTGATCCAACGGGCAAAGTATTGGATTTTGACACCATCTATCCCCACGCACCAAGAAACCAATGGGATGCATCTATTAATAGCTTGGCAAAGCTGATTGAAAAACATCAAGTCGATTTAGTCAGCATTGGTAATGGTACAGGGTCACGAGAAACAGACCAATTAGTTGCTGATCTTATGAAGCAACATAAAGCTTTAAAATTCCAAAAAATAATGGTTTCAGAAGCGGGTGCCTCTGTCTATTCTGCATCAGAATTAGCCGCTAAAGAATTTCCTGATTTAGATGTGACTATTCGTGGCGCAATATCTATTGCTAGACGTTTACAAGACCCATTGGCTGAATTAGTTAAAATTGAACCAAAATCTATTGGTGTTGGGCAATATCAACATGATGTCAACCAAGTACAGCTTTCAAATAGCTTAGAAACAGTTATTGAGGATTGTGTAAATGCTGTCGGTGTTGATGTTAATACAGCTTCAGCATCATTACTTAAGCAAGTTTCTGGTCTATCAGCCAGTGTGGGTGAAAATATCGTTGCTTTCAGAAATGAAAACGGTCCCTTTAACGATCGTAAGCAACTTAAAAAAGTTCCTAGATTAGGCGACAAAGCTTATGAGCAAGCAGCTGGGTTTTTACGCATTATGTCAGGTAAAAATCCATTAGATGCATCGTCTGTACACCCAGAAGCCTATCCCATTGTTAATACCATTATTGAAGAAACTAGAAAGCCGATACAGGAACTAATTGGACAAAGCAGTTTTCTACGCAGCTTAACAGCCGCAAACTACACTAACGAAAATTTTGGCTTACCTACCGTTGTAGATATTTTGCAAGAGCTTGAAAAACCAGGCAGAGACCCCCGCCCAGAATTTAAAAGCGTACAATTTAAAGAAGGTATTGAAAAAATATCAGACCTTAAAGAAGGTATGATGCTTGAAGGCGTAGTCACAAATGTTGCTAACTTTGGTGCATTTGTTGATATCGGTGTACATCAGGATGGTTTAGTGCATATTTCCCATTTAGCTGATGTTTTTGTAAAAGACCCAAGAGATGTAGTTAAAACAGGCGAAATGGTTAAAGTTAAAGTTATGGAGGTTGATATTGCGCGTAAACGTATCGCTCTTTCTATGAAACGTAATGCTGATGAAAGCAGCGCAGTAAAAGGTACATCAAAGAAACAAAATATTTCTAGAGGGCAAACAAAACGGCAACACGAACCTCAACCCGCTGATACACAAGGCACATTAGCCAGTGCATTTGCTAAGGCTCTAAAAAAATAACAACTATAACATCCATGATATTTTCGTTTATCTCTCTCCCTTATGGAAGAGAGATAGACAGGACAGTTGGATTATTAATTTTAACTTTAAATCTTCTCGACAATCACTTCCATCAACACGATCGTTTTATATTTTTCTTATTCATCAACCAGCCTAAATTGATACACTACACCATTATTTTTAATAACCTTTTTCCGTACGAGACTCCATAATGCTAGCAACCAAGCGCTACGAATATTTATCTATTGAACAAATTGAATTTCACCATACGCTGACTAATCACCGAAACCTTGATTTACCCAAGGTCGCGCATCTTGAGAAAGATATTTTGACCAATGGATTATTTGAGCCGCTCGTCGTTTGGGAACGAAATAATCATGAATATTATTTGGTTGGGGGGTTTCATCGTATGCAGGCTATTCAAGGAATTCGCCAAGCTAATCCAGGTTATTTTGATCGTGTTGATGTACGGATTGTGACAGGCGATCCCGATGAAATTAAAGCCTTAAACCTTAAATTAAACTCTGACCGTGTAGATACTAAAATAACTGATTATTTCCAAACCGTGGTGTATTTAAATAATGCGAATTGGTCAAAAGATCGTATTGCTGAATTTTTCGATAAAAGTGTTAGCTGGATTGACGATATTATCCGCTACGCTCCAATCACTCCTGTTTTAATGCGTGAGAAATTAGCGAATGGAGAGATTTCATGGACGAGAGCAAAAGATATTCTGCGTAAAACTTTAAAAGCACCTGCTGGACAGGAAAAAGAAATTATTGAGCAGGAACTCTCTCAGCCAGCTAAGGCAAAAGTAAAACCTTTGCCTATGCAAAAAACCATTAAGCAGCTATCAAAATCGCTGGATGCTGACCCTAAACGTAAATTTAATGTGAGTACTCAGGATTTATATGCTCTACTCCTTACCTTACGCGGTAAAGATGTGGAACAAGAAGAGATTGATCGTGCTAAAAAAGCTTTTCCTGTTCTGTGGGATGAGAAATGATTTTAGATGACAATTTTGATTAGCTAAAAAATTATCAATTGTAGGGACGTGAGCCTTGTCCCTACAAGGCTTATTTCTTTTGTATAAAGGAAATAGGCGGTTTAATTTATAATTAAACTAAACCGAAAAACTTTCCCCACATCCACACTCGCCTGTTGCATTGGGGTTATTAAATTTAAACGAAGCATTTAATCCATTTTTCACATAATCTAGCACTAGACCATTTAGCCTGTCCATATCATCATTTTCGACTAATACTTTAACACCAAATTGTTCAAAAACGGCTTCAGACTCTGACTGGTTATCTGCATAATCAATGGTATAGGCAAAGCCTGAACAACCCGCCACCTTAGTTCCCACTTTTAACCCAATTCCTGAGCCACGTTGTTGTAATTGCTTTTCAATCTGCTTTGCTGCATTTTCAGTTACTGTAATTGACATTTTTCCTCACTTAATCTTTTATCAAAAAAGATTTTAATACTTTAATAAACTGTTTAACTTCTGTTTCGGTATTGTCCTTTCCAAGACTAATCCTTATTGCACCTTTTGCAATTTGACTATCAACTCCCATCGCAGTTAGAACAGCACTTGGTTTTCCTGCTCCCGAAGCACAAGCCGAGCCACTAGAAACAGCGATATTTTGTTGATCTAATTGCATCAACAACATTTCTCCATCTATTCCTTTAATACTAAACTGCACTGTATTAGGCAATCTTAAAACTTGTTCAGAGAAAATGGTGACATTGGGTATCGTTTTCAAGCCTTCTTCTAACTTTCTTCTAAGCGCTAAACAATGATCAGCTCTTGCATCCAATTCTTGCAAAGCTAATTCAGCCGCTTTACCAAAACCAACAATAGCTGCAACATTTTCTGTTCCAGCACGCCAACCCAACTCCTGTCCACCACCAATAACTTGTGGTGTCACGGCTATATTCTTATCAACAACCAGCGCCCCACAACCTTTAGGCCCATAAATTTTATGACTGGATAGACTCATTAAATCCACACCTAACTGAGAAAAAGAAACAGGTATTTTACCTATAGCTTGTACCGCATCAGTATGAATTAGTATATTTTCTGGTTTGAGCAAACTAGCTATTCTCGCAATATCTTGAATAACCCCAGTTTCATTATTAGCCAGCATAACTGAGACTAACTGCGGGGGATTTGATACATTAAGTAGATTGAGAAAACTTTCTGCTTTTACATTACCTTGTTCATCAACATTAATAATATTTTTATAATTATTCCATTGATCTGATTTTTCAGTAATTGAAGGATGTTCAGTATTAGAAATGGCTATCGCTACATGCTTTCCAAGCAGACTTAAAGCTAAATTATTAGCTTCCGTGCCTCCACTGGTGAAAACAATTTGTGAAGGAGACACATCAACCAATGATGAGACTTGTTCTCGTGCAGTATCAATTGCGCTTCGAACCATTCGCCCCATCTTATACAAACTGGATGGGTTGGCATAAAAGGAGGTGATATACGGCAACATTGCCTCAATAACGCGAGCATCAACAGGCGTTGCGGCATTATGGTCGAAATAAATCATTTATAAAACACAGGTTCAAGCAGAAAGTTTTTCCTGCTGACGAAGACCAATATCATGCTCTAAAGAATGATCTTGTCTTTTTGCAATAGCAGTAACAGGCTCTCTTTCTAATAACTCACCCAAGCTAATCCCCTGTAAATAAGTCCGAATTTGATCACTTAAACCCATCCACAAATTATGAGTTAAACAAGGCAGGCCATCTTGACAATTACCCTCGCCTCCACATTTAGTTGAATCTATTGGCTCATCAACAGCCGCAATAATATCGGCAATATTTATCTCAATCGCGGCACGACTTAACTTATAGCCTCCACCAGGCCCTCTTACACCAATCACCATTCCAGCTTTACGTAGACGAGCAAATAATTGCTCCAAATACGATAAAGAAATGGTTTGTCTTGTCGCAATATCAGTTAATGTAACGGGTTTCTTTTGACTATGAAATGCCAAATCTAACATTGCCGTTACCGCATAACGGCCTTTAGTGGTAAGTCGCATGAGCAATCCTTAATAAACCTAAAAAAAGTAAGCTTACTATAAAATAACCCAGCGTTTTAGTCAAGTATTACCAAAACATCTCACTTATCTTTAATCTCACAATCGTCCAATGATGGCATATTTTGCTCCTTATATTCTATGCCCGATTCATTAAGAACATTTTTCATACATTCTAATTGCTTATCCATTGCATGAATATGATCCAACATGTGATTTATCGCATGAGCAACAGGGTCTGGCATATCTGAAGTAGCACCGTAGGCGTTAAAACCCATCTTTGATGCAATTTCTTCTTGTTCTTTTGTTGGCTTACTTTTATTCCTGTCAACGACTCGGCCAGGTATTCCAACAACCGTAGCACCTGCTGAGACATCTTTAACAACAACAGAGTTTGAACCGATTCTAGCACCTTCTCCAATTTCAATAGGCCCCAGCACTTTTGCACCTGCACCTACCACAACACCATTACATAAAGTTGGGTGTCGCTTACCTTTATCCCATGAAGTTCCGCCCAAGGTCACACCATGATACAAAGTACAGTCATCATTGATAATTGCCGTTTCACCAATAACAACTCCCATACCATGATCAATAAAAAAACGTCGACCAATTTGAGCGCCGGGGTGTATTTCAATACCTGTTAACCATCGCCCCAGATGTGAAATAAACCGTCCTACCCAACGAAATCCCCGTCCCCAGCAATAATGAGCCAAGCGGTGGATCATTAAGGCATGAAAACCAGGGTATGTGGTAATAACCTCAAACACTGACTGTGCTGCAGGATCTCTGTCAAAAACACAATTAATATCTTCTTTAATTAATTCAAACATGAAATTTATTTATCATTATGAGTTTGCGAAAACCTTAAAATACCTCGAAGTATATCGACTTCCTTGGTATCTAATGCCACTCGATTATAAATTCGACGTAATCGACGCATAATCGATTGTGATTTATCGACATGTAAAAAACCAATATCGGCTAGTGTTTGTTGCAAATGCTCATAAAACAATTCCATTTGCTTGGCACTTGCCAATTTTTCTTCGTTTTTATCGCCAATCGTACTTTTTGCTTGCTGTCCCGTAGCTACAAATAATTCATAAGCAACCACTTGCACTGCTGCCGCTAAATTTAATGAGCTATAGTCTGAATTACAAGGAATGCGTAATAAATAGTGGCATAAATCTAATTCATGATTTTTTAGCCCTGAGTTCTCTCTGCCAAAGACAATCGCAATTTTATCTGTTGATTGATTCTCAGCTGGCTTCACAAATTTCTCAGCACATTCTCTAGCCGTTACCTCTGGCCAGCTAATAGTTCTATCTCTAGCAGATGCTCCTAATACAACCTGACAATCAGCAATAGCTTCTTGAAGAGTCTCATAAACAGTAGCTGAACTTAAAACATCATCAGAACCTGCCGCTCTTGATGTTGCATCTGCGCTTGGAAAAATTTTTGGTGTAACCAGACACAACTCACTCAATGTCATATTTTTCATAGCACGAGCAACCCCGCCTATATTTCCTGGATGAGACGTTTCAACTAAAACAATTTTAAAATTTGAAAGCATTTGCAACACGCGCTTAGATAAAATAGAACACTATACCAAAAGTTTTGTTATGCTAGAGGGTTTTCTCACTGCCCATATATAAATTCGACTATGCACCCAATGCTTAATATCGCCATCCGTGCCGCAAGGAATGCAGGAGACTTAATTCAACGTTCATCAGAAAATGTTAGTCAACTCACTATTACCAAAAAAAGTCAGAACGACTATGTTAGTGAAGTTGATCGCATAGCCGAACAAGAAATCATACAAGTCATCAAGTATGCTTACCCTGACCACTCTATTCTTGCTGAAGAAAGCGGTGAACATAAAGGTAATGAATACACCTGGGTGATTGACCCTTTAGATGGCACAGCAAATTTTTTACATGGCTACCCACAATACGCTGTTTCAATTGCTTTAAAACATAAAGGAAAAACTGAAGTAGGTGTGGTTTATGATCCTTTAAGAGATGAGCTATTCACTGCGGAAAAAGGCGGTGGCGCAACCTTAAACAATCGTCGTATCAGAGTGACAAAACAAACAGACCTTAATGCTGCACTAATAGGCACGGGATTTCCATTTAAATATCCACAACATTTAGATGCTTACTTAGGTATGTTTAAAGAATTAACACCTAAAACTGCTGGTATAAGACGTGCCGGTTCTGCTGCCTTAGACCTAGCTTATCTTGCCGCTGGCCGACTAGATGGTTTTTGGGAAATTGGACTTAAAGAATGGGATTTTGCTGCAGGCATTTTATTAGTTCAAGAAGCGGGCGGTGTAGTCACTGATTTTTCTTTTGATAATAAATTTGTACAATCGGGCAATATTATTACTGGCAATCCAAAAATGCATCAAGCACTTTATCAATCAATTGAGCCTTTTGTGACAGAGCAGTTGAAATAAAAAACGAATAAATCAGCATGAAGAGCTTTCGTCATAAGCTCTTCATGTAAAAATATTTATACGCCTCGATACCCTGAGGCAATCGGGTATCGCCTATCTCGCCCAAATGCTCTAGGCGTAATTTTCACCCCTGGTGGTGCTTGTCTACGCTTATATTCATTTCTATCCACCAAAGAAATCGCTCGATTAACATCCTCTAATCGATAACCTGCAGCCTGTATTTCTGTAGCCGATTTATCCTGCTCTACATACATTTCTAAAATAGGATCTAAATCTGAATACGGCGGTAATGAATCTTCATCAATTTGGTCTGGGGCTAATTCAGCCGAAGGTGGACGTGTTATAACTCTTTCAGGAATAACAGCGGATATTGTATTGCGATATTCACATAACTGATAAACCAATAACTTGGGCACATCTTTTATGGGTGCAAAACCACCTGCCATATCTCCATATAAAGTAGCATAGCCCACACTCATTTCACTTTTATTCCCTGTTGTGAGTAATAACTTGCCAAACTTATTAGACATGGCCATCAGTAAAACACCGCGGCAACGCGCCTGAATATTTTCTTCAGTAGCATCTCGTGTTGTATCGGTAAAAACATCACTTAACATACCAGTAAAAGCACTAACAGCTGGCTCAATTGCAATCGTATGGTGCTTAACACCTAGAGCCTCCGCTTCTAAAACAGCATCTTCATTACTCATATCTTGGGTATATTTAGATGGCATCAGTACCACTTCCACCTGATCCGCACCTAAAGCATCAACCGCTATTGCCAACACCAATGCTGAATCAATGCCACCAGACAATCCTAAGATTGCGCCTTTAAAACCATTTTTATAGACATAATCTCTTACCCCCAGAACCAATGCTTTGTATTCACTGGAAATTTCATTATACAAAGGAGAGCAAATACTTTTAACTGGCTGCTTATCCTCAAACTCAACAATAGACACTTGCTCTTCAAACTCTTCAGCCCTGAAAACAACCTCACCTTTTGCATCTACAACAAAGGAAGCCCCATCAAAGACTAATTCATCTTGGCCGCCTATCATATTGACATAAACCAATGGAATTGATGCCCCTTTCGCTTGCTGACAAACAACTTCTTCCCGCTCATGAATCTTACCGGCATGAAAAGGTGATGCATTTAAGGTGATAATTAAATCCGCACCCGCTTGTTTGTTTTTTACTACCAAGTCTTTTTGCCATATATCTTCACAAATTGTTAAGGCAATTGAACACCCCTTTACGGCAAAAATACAAGTTTCATCTGCTGATTTAAAATAGCGTTGTTCATCAAATACACCAAAATTAGGTAAGGCACTTTTTCTATAACGCGTTAAAACCTTTCCATCCCTCAATACAGCAGCACTGTTATACAAACAATCAGTACCTTGCTCTGGATAGCCAATAACTATATCAATATCCTTAACAGCTTTAGCAATATCTGACACTGCCTGGTTAGCTTGTTTAATAAAATCAGGGCGTAACAATAAGTCTTCTGGTGGATAGCCTGTTACCGTCAATTCAGGAAAAACAATAACATCAGCACCCAGTTGGTCGCGAGCATTCTCGGCTGTTTGAATGATTTTTTTTTGGTTTACTTGAATTCCACCAACAAGCAGATTTATTTGAGCTAGCGCTATTTTTAACATTTAGTGTATAGATTTATTACATGGCTATTAATAAACCACAGGTTAAGGAGTATTTTAAATGTAGGAGGGGCCTTTGGCCGCGACGGATCTTGATCTTGTTCCGGTCGCGGCCAAAGGCCCCTCCTACAGATAAGTATTACAAAGCAGCCTTCATCGCCACACCTAACAAAGTAGGCGTATCAACTACTTCAGCACCCGCTGCTTTTAATGCTTCAACTTTGCCTTCAGCAGTGCCTTTTCCACCTGTAATAATTGCCCCAGCATGCCCCATTCTTTTTCCTGGGGGAGCAGTTCTACCTGCAATATAAGACACTACAGGCTTAGTGACATATTCTTTAATGTAATCAGCAGCTTCCTCTTCCTCAGTTCCGCCAATTTCACCTACCATAATAATCCCTTTGGTTTGATCATCTTCTTGGAATCGACTTAATACATCTATAAAAGTCATCCCATGAATAGGGTCTCCACCAATACCTACACAGGTACTTTGGCCAAGCCCTTCATGTGTTGTTTGATGAACAGCTTCATAAGTTAAAGTTCCTGACCGAGAAACCACACCAATTGAACCAGGCAAATGAATATTACCAGGCATAATGCCAATTTTACATTCTCCAGGAGTAATAACGCCTGGGCAATTAGGCCCCACTAACAATGCATCAGTACCCGCCATTGCAGCTTTTACTCTTAACATTTGTAAAACAGGAATACCTTCTGTAATACAGATAATCAAGCCAATACCCGCATCTACGGCTTCTAAAATAGCATCAGCAGCATAAAAAGGGGGCACATAAATCATAGTTGCTGTTGCACCTGTTTGTTTTACTGCTTGTTCTACAGTATTAAATACAGGTAACCCCAAATGAGTTTGACCACCACGCCCAGGTGTAACACCACCCATTAATTGGGTACCATAAGCTAATGCTTGTTCAGAGTGAAACGTACCTTGCTTACCTGTAAAGCCTTGGCAAATTAACTTGGTTTGTTTATCAATTAAAATGCTCATGCGCTCTTCCCTTCTTTATTAGCTAATGCGACGACTTGCTCTGCTGCACTGGCTAAATTATCGGCAGCAATCACACCAAAATCTGAATTATTTAATAACTCTCTGCCTTTTTCGGCATTTGTTCCTTCCAGTCTAACCACAACAGGTACTTGAACATGTACTTCATCTACTGCAGTTAAGATCCCTTTAGCAATCACATCACACTGAACTATACCGCCAAAAATATTGACTAAAACTGCCTTTACACTGTTATCAGACAAAATTAGTTTAAAAGCTTCACAGACTTTTTCTGGTGTTGTGCCACCACCTACATCAAGGAAGTTTGCTGGCGACCCACCTTTTAGCTTCACTAGATCCATTGTTGCCATTGCCAAACCTGCACCATTAACCATACAGCCAATTGTGCCATCTAAGGTGATGTAATTTAGATCAAATTCTTGTGCTTTATTTTCTTTTTCATCTTCTTGACTTTGATCTCTAAGACTCACAATATCAGCATGTAAAGCCACTGCATTATCATCAAAATTAATTTTGGCATCTAACGCTAATAATTCGCCATCATCAGT
>ENA-ORXI01003225-ORXI01003225.1-sediment-metagenome-genome-assembly--contig:-NODE-3225-length-11148-cov-5.310180_pt1 | contig 11148 bp, 12 predicted proteins | sample MGYA00237861_ERZ511468 | MGnify/ENA primary metagenome ERZ511468 (study PRJEB26299, sample SAMN06266213) | sediment metagenome | isolation source: Hudson Canyon methane seep mesocosm | place...
ACCTCTAGGTATTGGTGGAGGGGTAAGGAGTGTCGATGACTTTTCTAAGCTATTTCATTCTGGTGCAGATAAGGTGATTTTAAATACCTATGCTGTGCAAAATGATTCTGATCTTATTCGTGAAGCATCTGAAGTCTTCGGATCTCAATCTGTTGTTGTTAATGTTGAAGCAAAAAACTGGGGGAATTCATGGGAATGTTTCACCGATTGTGGTCGAGTTCGAAGTGGTAAAAATGTATTAGAATGGGTTGAGGAGGTTGAGAGCCTAGGTGCGGGTGAAATTATGATTCAATCCGTTGATCATGATGGGAGGCAACGTGGTTTTGATGTGGAGTTGATTTCTCGAGTTGTTGATAAAGTTGATATTCCTGTTATTGCAGCAAGTGGTGCTGGGTCACTTGCTAATATACTTGAAGTATCTAAGCTCGCTCAGCCTGATGCGATAGCTATATCCTCACTGTTACATTATGACGTGAAAAAAATAGGCGAGATTAAGAAATTTTTACGTGATAATGGTATTGAGGTTTCAGAATGAGTAATGTTATAGGTGTTGTTGATTACGGCGTAGCAGGTAATATTCATAGTATAAAGAAAGCACTAGAAAAGGCAGGCTCAAAAGTTATTGTTGTTAATGAGCCCAGCGAGTTACTGAAAATTGATAAACTGATCTTACCAGGGGTCGGAAGCTTTAAGGATGCGATGAAAGAGATAGACGACAATGGACTACGGGAAGCACTTTGCAAACATATAAGAGAAAAACCAACATTGGGAATATGCTTAGGAATGCAAGTTTTAGCTAAAGTTGGCTATGAGTTCGGACAAACACAAGGTATGGGATTAATAAATGCTGAAGTAAAGCCCATGCTTTGTTCAGGAACTGTTCCGCATATGGGGTTCAATAATATTGAAGTTGTTAAAAAGAACCCAATACTCGATGGAATTGAGGATGAATCATTTTACTTTATGCATTCTTATGAAGTTGTTAATTATACAGATGTAGCTGCTTTAACAACCTATTGTGATCATCAATTTGTTTCGTCGATAGCCAAAGAACACCTTTATGGAGTACAGTTTCATCCTGAGAAAAGCCGTGATGCTGGAATTCGATTATTTAAAAACTTTATAAATTTGTAAGGGCTGAGAAAATGACCGAGAAAGTAGGAAAGTATGGTTTACCTTTAGAAGTTCATTTTTGTAAAAAATGTACGATGAATAATCAAAGACCATCATCAACGGTAGAGTTTAAGCAAAAGGCGAATGAAAAGAAAAGAACACTCATGATCATATAAACTGCGCCTAAATGATTTTTGCTCATTTGTATTATTTAAATTATAATTTCATACTATTAATAGAAATTTATGAAAAAAGCTATTTTTGGTTTAGGATGTTTTTGGGGCCCAGAAGAAAAATTATCTAAAATAAAAGGCATAACAAAAACTGAAGTTGGTTATTGTGGTGGAAATAATTCTAAAACCTCATATGAAGAAGTTTGCACAGGCAAAACGAATCATGCAGAAGTTGTAAAAATTGAATTTGACGAAAAAGTTATAAGCTATGAAGAAATCGTAAATTTTTTTTTTACGATACACGATCCAACAACTTTTAATAGACAGGGTCCTGACGTTGGTTCTCAATATAGAAGTGAAATTTTCTTTTATGATGATGAACAAAAAAAAATTGCTGAAAAAGTTAAAGAAAATTTAAATGAGAAACTTAATAAAAAAGTGGTTACAAAAATTTCTAAAGAAACAAACTATTGTAAGGCAGAAGAATATCACCAAAAATATTTACAAAAAAAAATTTTGTAATGAGTTTAGTTTCTACTGAATGGTTAAATAAGAATCATTCTAAAGTTAAAATTATAGATGCCACGTGGCATATGCCTAATACTAATAGAAATGCTTATGAGGAATATAAAGCACAACATATTAATAACGCTATATTTTTTGATATAGATAAATTCTCAAATCAAAAAACTGACCTTCCTCATATGCTACCAGAGAGAGAAAAATGGGAAAAAATCATTTCTAACTTAGGAATTTCTAATGAAGACAAAATTATTATTTATGATAATTCAGATGTCATAAGTTCTTGTAGATGTTGGTATTCATTTATTTTTTTTGGGCATAAACCAAACTTAATTTCTGTTTTAGATGGCGGTTTGTTTAAGTGGAAAAAAGAAAATAGAAAAATTACAAATAAAATTTCAAATCATGAAAAGACAAATTATAAAGCAAAAAAAATATCTGAACTAGTTAAAACAAAAGAAGAAATAGATAAAAATATATTAAAAAAAAAATTTCAGGTAGTAGATGCAAGAAGTAAAAATAGATTTTTAGGTTTAGAAAAAGAGCCTAGACCTAATGTTATGAGTGGTTCAATTAAGAATTCATCTTGCTTGCCTTTTGGCGAACTAATAAATCCAGAAGATAAAACTTTCATAGAAAAAAATCTTATTAAGAAAAAATTTAAAAATATAGGTGTTAATAATGAGAATAATGTAGTTTTTTCTTGTGGTTCTGGAATTACGGCGGCAGTTTTAGGTCTAGCTTATTATATAATTAATGATAGATATCTACCTGCTATTTACGATGGCTCTTGGGCTGAATATGGCAAATTAAAATAAAAAAATGAAAAGATCTACAAAAATTACAACAATAATCATTATCTTTTTTCTTATTATTGCTGCGGTAATTACTGCGCGTACAATGATAGGAAATCATTTTAAAAAAAAATTTAGCAAAAGGGCTCCTCCTGGACTTTTTGTAACTACTGTAAAAAATTATAGTTTTTCACAAAAATTAGAAACTTTTGGAACGGCTCTTCCTAACAAAACAAAATCTTTTAGATTAAAAAAGTCTGATCTGCTTGCTCCAATAGATTTTAACAAACATGTAAAAAAAGGAGATCTAATCGCCAAACTTAAGTCCGAAAATATTATTGCTCCTTTTGATGGTGTTTTAGGAAAAAGAGGTTTGTCAGATGATGTACTTGTTTCAGAAAGTTCAATCATTTTAACATTGGATGATTCTTCAATTATTTTATCAGATTTAAAAGTTCCTGAAACTTATGCCCCTTTAATGAAAAAAGGCTTACCAATTGAAGCAACTTTTTCTGGGCAAGATAATAAAGTGTATTTGGGTGAAATTGATTCTGTTGCTAGCCGAATTAATGCTGACACTAGAAGTTTATTAGTAAGAATAAAAATAATAAATAATAATTTTGAACTTATGCCTGGTGGCCTTTTAGAAGTATCTATTAAATATGATGAAAGAAACTCTTTAGGTGTCCCAGATACTGGTGTAATTTTTGAAGGCAACAAGATGTATGTCTATAAGTTAATTGAAAATGATATAGTTAAAAAAACTGAAATAGAAACAGGTATAAGAAGTAAAGGAAATTTAGAAGTAGTTTCTGGATTACAATCTGGTGATAAAATCGTAGCAGAAGGATTGGGGAAAGCCAGACCTGGTGCAAAAATAAAACCAATAATAAATAATTAATTATGTTTATCACTGATCTTAGTATTAAAAGGCCAGTTGTATCTGCTGTTTTTTCTTTAATATTAATTGTTTTTGGTTTGTTTGTTTTTTGGAAACTCCCTGTTAGAGAACTTCCTTCAGGACTACAACCACCTGTAGTTCAAGTTCAAGTGGATTATCAATCTGCATCTGCACCTATTGTGGATCAAGAAATTACTCAAATAATAGAAGATGTAGTTGGAGGTGTAGAAGGAATAAAAAACATTGATTCAGTTTCTGAAAATGGAAGAAGTACTATTAAAATTGAATTTGACACATCTATTAATCTAGATGCTGCTGCTAATGATGTACGAGAAAAAGTAGCAAGAATTGTTGATGCATTACCTGAAGAAGCAAAAGCCCCTCAAATTTTAAAACAGGCAGCTGGATTTACCACAACAATGTGGCTTTCTCTATCTTCTTCGACTTGGACTGACCTTGAATTAGGAGATTATGCTAGAAGATATTTAGTTGATAATTTTTCAAGTGTAAAAAATGTTGGTAGGATTCTAATAGGAGGATTAAGAGAATTAAGCATAAGAGTTTGGATTGATCCTATAAAATTAGCAGCTAATGATCTAACTATACAAGAAGTTGAAAATTCTTTAAGAAATGAAAATGTTAGTTTGCCAGCAGGTACATTGGAAGCAGAAAATATTGATTTAACAATCAATTTAGACAAATCATATAAAGATATTAAATCTATAAAAAATTTACCTATAAAAAAAACTAAAGACAGCATAGTTAGATTAGAGGATATTGCAAAAATTGAATTTGGTCCTGTTTCAGAAAAAACGAATTTTAATAATCAAACTAGAGATGCTTTAAATTTAAAAACTGTAGGTTTGGGAATTTATGCTAAAAGTGGCGCTTCTACAGTTGAATTATCTAAAGAAATTAAAAAAAAAATTAATGAAGTAAAAAAAACCCTGCCTGAGGGACTTGATTTAAAAGTCTCATTTAATAGAGCAACATATATCAATGCAGCAATTTTTGAAGTTTATAAAACTTTGCTAATAGCATTCATTCTTGTAGTTGGAATTATTTATTTGTTTCTTGGAAATTTAAAAGCTGTGATCGTGCCAGCCGTAGCACTACCTGTAAGTCTAATTGCATCTTTTTTAGGTATTTATTTATTTGGTTTATCAATCAATATATTTGTGCTTCTTAGTTTTATACTCGCCATAGGCATAATAACTGATGACTCTGTAATTATGACTGATGCAATTTATAGAAGAATAGAAAATGGAGAAAGTCCACTGGTTGCTGCTTACAAAGGTTCAAGACAAATTACTTTTGCTATTATTGCAACAACTCTAATTTTAGTAGCAGTATTTTTGCCTCTTATTTTCATTGAAGGTATTGCTGGTACGTTGTTTAAAGAAACAGCAATAACTTTATCTTTTGCAATTGTAGTTTCTTCTTTTGTAGCTTTAACTCTTTCACCAATGCTAGGAAGTAAATTTTTAAGCAGAAAAGTAAAAAAAAATATAGTTGTTCTTAAATTTGAAAAAATATTCAAATCATTTTCAAATTTTTACAGTGAAACATTAAATTATTGGATTTACAAAAAAAAGACGATCTTTGCATTTATTGCTTTAGTTATTATTGGCTCAAGCTTACTTTATAATTTTTCTACTAAAGAATTATTACCAGTAGAAGATAGGGGTGTTTATTTGGTTATTGGATTCACTGATAAAGGAAGTTCTTTTGAATATACAAAGAAAAGATCTGAGGATATTGAAAAAAGATTAATACCTCTTTTACAAGATAAAGAAGGTCCTTATAAAAATATAATATCTATTGTTCCTGGATTTGGGCGTGCAAGTAAATCTTATAATAGTTTTATAATTCTTGCACTTCTTGATGAGTGGAAAAATAGAAAAAAAGACTCAAAGACTATAATGAGAAGCGCGATTGGAAAAATAGTAACTGTGCCACAAACGATAGCTTTCCCTATATCCCCTCAATCAATAAGAGTTTCAAATTATAATGAGCCAGTTCAAATGGTAATACTTGGTAAAACTTACGACGAATTAGAAAAAATTCAAAAAGAAATTTTAGGAAAAATAAGAAAAAATAGAAATTTTTATCAAACAAGATCTGATTATTCTAGAGATAAACCTGAAATTAAGATTGTTATAAATAAGGAAAAAGCAAGTGACCTTGGCGTTCCAATACAATCTATAGGAAGAACTCTTGAAACACTTTATGGAGGTAAAACTGTAACGAAATTTAATAAATTAGGTAAAGAGTATCCTATTATTTTGCAACAATATATTTCAAATAGAAAAAACAGCGAAAGCTTGAGCAAAATATTTGTAAGATCTCAAACAACTGGAAAACTAATTTCACTAGCAAATTTGGTAGAGTTTAAAGAAGTAGGTTCTGCACAAATTTTATCAAGATATAATAGACAAAGAGCTGTAACAATTTCATCTATGCTTGCTGAAAAATATACTTTGACTGAAGCAATAACATTTCTTGAAAAAGCTGTTGAAGAAAGCCATCCACAAATTCAACTTGCCTGGAAAGGAAAATCTGAAGAACTTAAAGAAACAAGCAATGAACTATTTATAATTTTTGCTTTAGCTTTACTTACTGCTTATTTGGTAATGGCTGCTACATTTAATTCTTTTATACATCCATTTATAATTATATTAACAGTCCCTCTTGCTGTATTTGGAGGAATAGTATTTCTTTTATTGTTAAATAGTTCGATAAATATCTTTTCACAAATTGCTTTAATTATATTGATTGGAATATCTACTAAAAATAGCATTCTTATAGTTGATTGGGCAAACCAATTAAGAACTCAGGGCAAAAATATAGTAGAAGCTGCTAAAGAAGCATGTAGCTTAAGATTTAGAGCAATTATAATGACTTCATTGAGCACTATGATTGCAATGGTACCTTTGGTTATAGGAAATATTGGACCAGGTGCTGGTGAAGCTTCACGTCTAGCTGTAGGTTCTGCTATTTTAGGTGGAATGATAATTTCTACGTTTTTTACATTATATGTAACACCAGCGATGTATGTTGCTCTTGCAAAAAATACAAAAAGAATAGATGTGATTGATATAGAGCTTAAAAAACAGTTACGTTAAAAAATTATATACTTATTCTTATTAAGTCTTTTCTGACATTTCATTAACTGCTTTCTATACTTGTTAGCTTGCTCCGTAACTTTTGTAGCAAGTATAATTACTTTTTGATTATTTTTATAATTTTTATAATTACCCCAACCTTCATGATAAGCTAAATACTGTCTATAAACATCCTTTTTAGAAATTTTTAATAATTTTTCAGTTTTGTCAGTATACCAACCAATAAAATCTACGCTGTCTCTAAATCTTGCTCTTGTTGCTAATTTATTGTTAGTTTCTTTTTTATATTGATCCCAAGTTCCTTTCACCGCTTGCGAATAGCCAAATGAACTAGATGGTCTTTTATAAGGGATAACTTTAAATATCTTTTGTCTTTCAGGTTTAGCTAGCCAGTCAAAATCTGACTCCATTTTTATTATAGCTAACTGAAGATAAATCGGAGTCCCCCATTTGTGCTCAGTTTTTTTTGTATACTTATACCAAAGATATCTTTCATTAAATATAGAGCAACTATTTGAAGTATTTTTTGGAATTGAAGAACAAGATGATAAAATAAGAAAAAATAATAATATATTAACTAATTTCAGATTTTGCTTTTTCATCAAATTCATTCATTTTTTTTCTTATCTCTTCATCTGAAATATTATGATCTTTTAAATCTGCTTTAATTTTTCTAAAAACATCTTCATCTCCTGCTTCAGCAAAATCAGCTTTTATAACGGATTGTATATATTCCTTTTCTTGCTCTTGATTATAATTAAAAATTTTAGAAATCCACTGACCAATGTATTTATTTCTACGCGCACTTGCCTTAAATTGTAATTCTTCGTCGTGTACAAATTTTTTTTCAAAATTTTTTTCTCTATCTTTAAATGAATCCATTTTTTTTCCTTAATTTAAAAATTAAAAATATTACCAATGATATAACTACTCCTAAAATATTTCCACCTAGATCTTTTACTTCAAAGCCTCTTTCAGGAATTATGATATGTGCTAATTCTAAAAATATCGCTATAAAAAAAAAATAAGCTATGATAATTTTAAAAGCCTTATCTTTTGCATAAGTCACGAAGCCTAATAATGAAATTATTGCAAAAACATAAACATGGTTAGAAGATACTATAAAATCAGGTGTTAATTGTGGCTGAATTCCACAATCATTATAAATAAAACAACCAAAGATACTTCCTGGATACAAATAAAAAATAATTAGCAAAATATTAGCAATATGAAAAATAAACTTCATTAAATTTTAATTAAATAATTATTTTTCCATTTTATTATAACTTCTGCTCCACCTGTTTTTTTTGAATTTGCAAAGTTTATATTTGCAAAATTCTTTTCCAATAGAGTTTTGCCAATAAAAGTTCCTAGTCCTAATCCATATTTTGGAATTTTAAGTAGTGTTGATTATATTGTTGTCACTGCAGACTCAATATCTATGTGTAGTGAAGCAACCAGTAGCGGAAAACCTGTTTATATTTTCTATGATGATAAAATTGTAGAAGATACTCATATCAAAATAGTTTCGTACTTGATAAAAAAAGGTTATGCTCGTTTGTTTGAAAAGGAAGTTAATCTTGAAAAATTTTCTTATACTACAAGAAACAGTGCAAAGGGTATTGCTGAAAAAGTTCAAAATATTCTTCTACAATCACATCTTAAGAGATTTCAGGAGAGAAACATTCTATAGAATTTTTTTTTAGACAGGATATAATTATTTCTATGATGTGATATTATTTACTAAATGAAAGCTTACTGGGGCGATAGGCAAAAGAAAATATGTCAGTTCATTCATGTACCCACATATTCCGAACACCATAAAAGTATCCAAAGGCGAAAGCTACTAAAACAGATTTTTTACTTACTTATTTCATCGCTGGAAAAAGTAAGAAAGCGTGACCACGAATGTGGCACAAGAGAGATTCAGAACTTCAAATTCTGCATGTGTTGTATGCATACTAATTCACTGCAATTTATCCAACTTGTAATTTAAGTCTCTCTATCCAAAAACACAACTACCTAACCAAATCTTAAGTTACACTTCAGTATAATCCGTCTACTTTTTAGAAAAAACTACACGTTTCTCTAGAATGGAAGTATCGTTTTGATTATGCATGTGCATATGTCAAAGTCAACGAGAAGCATGAGCATTGCTTTAATTGCTCTAACCAAAGAAATAGAGAATTTTTCATATACATTAAACATATATCATAAATTACTCTGTTCATTCCAAAAGGGAAAGAATGCCTACAATCAACCAACTTGTTCGTAAAGAACGAAAAAGAGTGATTAAGAAATCTAAATCACCAGCATTAGTTAAATGTCCTCAAAGAAGAGGTGTATGTACAAGAGTTTATACAACGACTCCAAAGAAACCTAACTCGGCTTTAAGAAAAGTTGCAAAAGTTAGATTAACTTCTGGTTTTGAAGTTATCTCATACATTGGTGGAGAAGGTCACAACCTTCAAGAACACTCGATTGTATTAGTACGTGGAGGTAGAATCAAAGATTTACCTGGTGTTAAATATCACATTGTTCGTGGTGCTTTAGATACTGCTGGTGTTGCAAACAGAACTGTTGCAAGATCTAAGTACGGTACTAAAAAACCAAAAAAATAAGTAGAAGGATAATAAAATGAGAAGAAGAAAAGCTCCCGTAAGAGAAATCATGGCTGATCCTATCTACAATAGTAAGGTGATCACAAAGTTTATTAACACAGTTATGTTAGATGGTAAAAAATCTACAGCACAAAAAATCATGTATGGTGCAGTTGCAAACCTTGAGTCTAGAGGCGAAGAAACTGGTATCGAAGTATTTGAAAAAGCAATTGAAAATGTTAAACCACTTTTAGAAGTAAAATCTAGAAGAGTTGGTGGAGCTACATATCAAGTACCTGTTGAAGTTAGACCTGTAAGAAGACAAACTTTAGCACTTAGATGGATTGTTGATGCTGCTAGAAAAAGAAACGAAAGAACTATGGTAGAAAGATTAGCTAACGAATTATTTGAGTGTGCTAATGACCGTGGTAATGCGTTCAAGAAAAAAGAAGATATGCATAGAATGGCCGAAGCTAATAAAGCATTCGCTCATTACAGATGGTAGGGAATTAAGATGGCAAGAGTTACACCCCTTAACAGACTTAGAAATATCGGAATTGCTGCACATATTGATGCAGGTAAAACAACAACAACTGAAAGAATTTTATTCTATACAGGTGTTGAGCATAAAATCGGTGAAGTTCATGATGGTGCTGCTACTATGGACTGGATGGAACAAGAGCAAGAAAGAGGTATTACAATTACTTCTGCTGCTACAACTTGTCACTGGAAACACCCAAAAACTAATGACGACTTAATGATTAACATCATTGACACTCCAGGTCACGTTGACTTCACTATTGAAGTTGAGAGATCTATGAGAGTTCTTGATGGTGCTGTTGCAGTATTTTGTTCAGTTGGTGGGGTTCAACCACAATCTGAAACTGTTTGGAGACAAGCAAATAAATACAGAGTACCAAGAATGATTTTTGTTAACAAAATGGACAGAACTGGTGCTGATTTCTTTAACGTTGAATCACAAGTTAACGAAAGACTTAAATCAAATGCTATTCCAATTCAAATTCCTATTGGTGCTGAAGAAAACTTCCAAGGTGTTGTTGATTTAGTACAAATGAAAGCAATCGTTTGGGATCAAGATGCTGAAATGGGTTCTAACTATCACGTAGAAGATATTCCTGCTGATTTATTAGAAACTGCTACAACATATAGAGAACAAATGGTAGAAGCTGCAGCTGAAGCTGATGATGACTTAATGGAAAAATACCTAGAAGGTATTGAATTAACTGAAGATGAAATTGTTATGGGTCTTAAAAAAGGTTGTCTTGATATGACAATTACTCCTATGACTTGTGGTACTGCATTTAAAAACAAAGGTGTTCAAACTTTACTTGACGCTGTTGCTATGTATTTACCATCTCCTTTAGAAGTTGAAGACATCAAAGGTGAAACTCAAGAGGGTGAGCCTGTTGTTGTTGCATCTACTGATGATGGTGAAGTTGCTGGTCTTGCATTTAAGATTATGACAGATCCATTTGTTGGACAACTTACATTTACAAGAATTTATAGAGGAATCTTAAAATCTGGTACTTATGTAATGAACTCAACAAAAATGAAAAAAGAAAGAATCGGTAGACTTCTTAAGATGCATGCCATCAAAAGAGAAGAAGTTTCTGAACTTTACGCTGGAGAAATTGGTGCAGTTGTTGGTCTTAAATCAACAATCACTGGTGATACTTTAGCTTCTGAAAAAGATCCAGTAATCTTAGAGAGAATGGATTTCCCAGAACCAGTTATTTCTGTAGCTGTTGAACCAAAAACTAAAGCTGACCAAGAAAAAATGGGTGTTGCTTTAGGTAAACTTGCTCAAGAAGATCCATCATTTAGAGTTAAAACTGATGAAGAATCTGGACAAACTATTATTTCAGGAATGGGTGAACTTCACCTTGAAATTCTTGTTGA
>ENA-ORXI01003226-ORXI01003226.1-sediment-metagenome-genome-assembly--contig:-NODE-3226-length-11141-cov-4.994848_pt1 | contig 11141 bp, 10 predicted proteins | sample MGYA00237861_ERZ511468 | MGnify/ENA primary metagenome ERZ511468 (study PRJEB26299, sample SAMN06266213) | sediment metagenome | isolation source: Hudson Canyon methane seep mesocosm | place...
TGCTTTAGCTTTTTTTGCTACTTTTTTAGCAGGTTTTGCTTTAGCTTTTTTTGCTACTTTTTTAGCAGGTTTTGCTTCAAGAATTCTTGATTTCTTTTTTAGTTCTGCAATTTCCATTTTAATTTTTGTTGCTTCATCAATTTTTGTCATATTATCACCATATTTTTTAAATTCAATTTGTTACTTATGATACAATAATTCATTCCTATTTAACAGTAAATATTCCACTAGTAGAGATATTTGATAAATCATTTGAAACTATATTTGCATTTATTTGATAGGAACCAGGAACAGTTATGATTTTAGAAAATTTATCATTAATTGGAAATAAGTCTCCATTTGTGAGACATTGATTAAAAAAACCACCCTGAGTTACTACATCATTAGTTCCAGAATAATAAATTGTGATATATAGATCACCACAATTAAACGAAGAATCGGTCACTTTTACTTGAACTTCAATTGGTTCTGTAACAAGATATTGGTTTGAAAGTCCAATTATTTTCAGAGAAGAATCATGAGAAGATAAACCTTCAGAAAAAGACATTGGCCACATATTCAATTCTCTATCAGGTTTTTGAAGAATATCAGCCATTACTGCAGAGCCAAAGATGATTGAGAAAATTACAGGTAAAACAAATACAATAATTAATTTGGAGGATACCATTTTGTAAAAATTTAGTATTTCCCTTATATCTATTTAGCAAAAATTGAGATTAAGACTACAATGTGACGAATAAGTTAAAACGTATCCGTGTAAATATCGCTATATGCGACTTAGAAAATTCAGAGCTAGAGCATACCGTTGTATTCACGATTCTGGTGAAATTACTGTAGGTGATCTAGCAGCTTTTATTGGAAGAAATGAAAGTGGAAAAACAACCATCTTGCAAGCACTAACACTGCTAAACAGAGATGAACAAATTTCAGAATTAGATCTTTGTGATGAAATGTCAGAGGAGCTCAAAGAAGAAATTAGATTAGCTGAAGGGGAATTTGAAATGAATGAGTATGAAATGGAAATAATAAAAGAGGAATTTCCAGAATTACCACAGATTAAAAAAATTAAATTATTTAGAACAAATAGAAATCCAAAAGTACAATATGAATTTGAAGATATAGAAATCAATGAAATTCAAGATCAAGGACTTAATTCATGGGAAAATTTTACAAAAGAAATTCTTGAATTTTTAGATACACTTCCAAATCACATAAGAATACAAATTAATACAGAATTTTTTGATGGTCCAGTTCCAAAAAATCAAGAATCCTTTGATAATAGAATGGCAGAATTTAGTAATGAATTTAATATAATTGCCATTCAAGAACCAAAAGTTATAGAAGAATGGGAAAAAATACATCATAACCCTGAAAACCAATTTTCAAATCTTCGAAGTGGTGTAAATCAAAAAGTAGAATTACAAAACTATATTGCAGCAGAATTACATCCAAGATTTGTTTATTTTTCAGATTATAAAAAAATCTATGGTAACATAAATCTCAACGAATATTTACGTAAAGAAAACGAGCAGAGAGCAGATTCAATTGAATTTGTTGAAGAATTTGATAAAGCTGAAACAGTTAGAAATTTATTTTATTTAGCAGAATTAGATATTAACGAATTAGATGAAGTAAAAGGACAACCATCAAAATGTATCAAATTACTTAATACTGCAAGTAACAGATTAACTAAGAAACTAAATCCAACATGGAAAGGAGATCCTATTCACGTAGACTTGAGATATAATCCAGGAAATATCATGAGTGTAGTAATTTCAGATGTACATAAAGATGGAACAATTACAAACACAGGATTGTTAAATAGACGTGCAGAAGGTTTCAAATGGACATTTTCATTTATTGTAAATTTTACAGCTGAAACACAACGTTCAGAATTAAAAGAAGCAATATTACTGCTAGATGAACCTGCAAGAAATCTCCATCCAACACAACAAATGGGAATTTCGGATTTATTGAAAAATTTAGCTGGATCCAATCAAGTATTATATGCAACACATTCACCATTCATGATTTTTGATTATACTCCTGGAAATCTATTAGTTGTAGAATTAGATAAAAGAAAGCATCTCAGTCGAATATTTTATGATTACTGGAATGCAGATGATAAAACATTAACTCCAATTTTGTATGGATTGTGTAGAGGTCAAGTAGAAGCAATTGTAGATAGAGAGATTGGAACAAATTCAAGACCAGTAATCATTGTAGAAACAATGTCAGACTCTATGTATCTAAATGCATTTGATAAATTTTTACAAGATCCAAATATTTCAATGAATCCTCTTAATGTAATTGCAGCATATAATAAAAATTCAGTATTACCTTTAGCAATTTTTTATAGAAATCATGGTTACAAAACATTTGTTTTATTAGATAATACAGAAGAATCTAAACAAATTTCTGAACAATTAGAATCAAATCAATTTTCTGCAAGTCAGACAATATTTTTTGAAAGAGAAGGTAAAAAATTGGAATCAATAGAAGATTATGTAGTTATTGAAGATTATTTGCATGCAGTGAATCAAACTTATGAAATTAAATTAAGACAAGAAGGATATTCAAATCTTACACCAGAAAATATTGATTCTAAAGATAGTAAAGGAATTCTAGAGAAATTAAAAAGAGTATGGCAAGAACATAGAGATGATGATTGGGGAGAATTTAGCAATGAAGAAATTACTAGATATATTTGTGAAAAAATTGCATTGGAGGAAACAAATTTCTTATCAGATAAAACTAAAGATCAATTTAGATCATTATACAGACTAATTGCTGAAAGAATTAGACAATATCAAAATACAGCAACAAAGACAGATCTTGAAAAATTTCAAAAGAAAAAATAATGAAGGTTTAAAATTTTGCTTATGAAAAAGACTAAATTAAAAAATGAGAAAGAGGAATTAAGTTAGAGATGAAAAATAAAAATAATATGAATAAATCCTCGATGAGGGGAATTTCCATTTCAGTTCTAGTATTATTTTCAATATCATTAATCCTAATTCCTTCAGAAGGTTATGCTGAAGAAATTGATGTTGTAAGTAATGGATTAGATGAAACAGCAATAATTACAGTTGCAAATAATTCAGATAAGGAGATCAACACTTTCAGAGTTTGGTTAGGAGGAGATTTTAATTTTGAATCATTTAAAACAGAAAAAGGATGGACAGGTGAAAAAAATGAACAGGGGGTGATTATTTTTACATCATCTGAAACAATCAAACCAAATGAACTAGTAAAATTTGGATTCAAAACAGATAAAATAAATCCAGTAATCAATTGGAAAGCATTAGATCAAGAAAACAAAATAATTGATACAGGAGTAGTTAAATTAAATAAATTATCAGAAGTTAATCAAAATCCAGATATTAAATTAAATCAAAATTATGAAAATGAGGGTACAAGCATATTTACAGAATCAACATTTAGAGTAATACCAGATAAACCAAATGCAGGATCAACAATTCGAGTTACAGGTGATCAATTTGCAGCATCTCAAAAATTTGAGTTTTATATTGATACAGAAAAAATTGGGGATTTCATTACAGATGAAAATGGTCATTTTATCACAACAATGAAAATTCCAAATGTGGAAAAAAATAGTAGAATTGATTTTAAAATTATAGGTCATGATCAAACAGAAAAAAAGATAAATCTAAGATTAGGAGATAATGAAAATAAACTTTCAAAAGCTGAAAACATAAAACTGGAAATAAAAGGACTTCCAAACATAGTATATCCAGGGGACATATTGGAAATTGAAGGTACTGGGACACCAGGAAATACCATCATAGTAGAAATCACCAATCCTGAAAAAACAGTAACCAACACCAGAACAGTAGAAGCAGATAATGGTGGAAATTGGAAGCTGTTAGAAACAATTAACATACCATTTGATGCGGTTTTGGGAAAATATAGCATAACAGCTTCTGATGGAAGAAATCATATTTTGAAAAATTGGAATGTTGAAACAAATAAAATAATTATAATTAATCCAGAAAAAATAAAATTTGATCCAGGAGAATTAATTAAATTTACTGGAACAGCATTGCCAAATACTCCATTAGAATTACTTTTAGAAGATAGTCTAGGGGATGAAATGATATCAGATATTTTAGAAGTAGATAGTTCAGGAGTAGTAGAATTTGAATATCAAACTACAGAAAATGATGATAAAGAAGGAACATGGACTTTAATTGCAACTCAAAAAAATACCAAAGAATTCATCTATGTAGGATATGATGAATTTCCAACAGTTCCAGTAAACTTAGAATTTGATAAATCTACTTACCAAAATACAGATACAGCAGTAATTAGTTTAGTAGCTAAACCATTAGATAAAATAACATTGCTAATTATATCACCATCAGGAAATATTCAAGGTACTGACGAAATAATTCAATTAAGAGAAGATGGTAGAGGAGAATATAATTTGGATTTAGAAGGATATACATCTGGAATTTATACAGCAGTAGCTAAAAAAACAGGTTCGCAAAGTAGTGAAAGGTTTTCAGTAGGATTACAATTGGGTTCAGGACCAATTGATGCTAAAACAACACAAACAGAATATCAACAAGGAGAACGAATATTATTACTGGGTAGTACAAATCCCAATATCCTAATGACTGCAACTTTAGTTGATCCTAATGGAATAAAGATCAAAACGGTAGAAATGCCATCAAATAATGTAGGAATATTTACTGAAGAAAGATTAAGAATTCCATCAAACGGAGAACCAGGATTATGGACAATTAATGTTGCTAGTGGTACTAATTTAGATAAAGTGGAGTTCAACGTATTTTCTACAATATTAGAAGGAATGGCTGTAAAAACAGCAGAGGAAGTCGAAGTAGAGGGGTTACTTAAAATCTCAGTTATAGCATCTCATAAAACTTCTATAATAATAAAAATAATAGATATGGACGGACAAGATATAGCTGACCTAGGGTGTACTACAACAAAAGAATTCGTTTGTGCAACATTTTGGTCTGTTCCAAAAAATACAATCCCAGGAACATATGTGATCAAAGTAAATGATTCAATTAGTTCAGATGAAACAACATTTGAAATAATAATGAAGTAAAACAATTTTATCCCACCTAATTAGAGAATTCATAATGAATCTTAAGGACAAAATTACAGAATATCCAAATTTTCCAAAAAAAGGAATACTATTTAGAGATTTTAGTCCAATCTTAAAAGATCCATCATCATTATCATATATTGCAGATGAATTTTCAAAACATTTCCATCCAAAAGATGTAGATGTCTTTGCAGGAATTGAATCAAGAGGATTTTTACTTGCAACTATTTTGGCATTAAGATACAATAAAGGAATGATCATGGTTAGAAAAGCAGGAAAACTACCTGGAAAAACTACAAAATTAGCATATACAATTGAATATGGAAAAGATACAATAGAAATTCAAAAAGACATCATAAATGAAGGTCAAAAAGTGGTAATTTGTGATGATTTACTTGCAACTGGAGGAACAGCAAAGGCATCTGCAAAATTAATTGAAAAAGTAGGTGGAAAAATTACAGGATTTGCATTCATTATAGAATTAACAGATTTGAATGGAATTAAAGGCATTAGTAAATACAATTGTAAATCATTGGTGAAATATTAATGGAAAAAGATGTAGAAATTGGAATTTTTGGTGGAACTGGAATTTATGATTCAGGATTACTTGAAAATGCACAAGAAATAGAAATAGATACACCTTACGGTAAACCATCAGACACCATAACAGTAGGAATATTCAAAGGAAGAAAAATTGCATTTCTTCCAAGACATGGAAAAAAACACACCATACCTCCACACATGATTAATTTTAAAGCAAATATCTGGGCATTCAAGGAATTAGGAGTTACAAGAATAATAGCACCATCAGCAGTTGGAAGTTTAAAAGAGGAATTATCTCCAGGCCATTTTGCATTACCAACACAATTTTTAGATTTTACAAAATCAAGAGATGGTTCATTTTCAGAAGACGGACGTGTTATTCATATTTCTGTAGCAGATCCATTTTGTCCTGAGTTACAATCTTCAATTCTCAAAGTAACAGATGAACAAAACATTGGAATTCATAAAGATTGTACCTATGTATGCATTGAAGGTCCAAGATTTTCAACAAGAGCAGAATCAAAATTCTATAGAACAACAGGAGCAGATATTATTGGAATGACACTTGTTCCAGAATGTCAACTAGCAAGAGAAGCACAAATGTGTTATGCATCAATCTCAACAGTAACAGATTATGATGTATGGGCAGATAAACCAGTTACAGCTAAAGAAGTATTAGAAACACTTTCAAAAAATGTAAAGATAACAAAGAAAATACTAACAGAATTAATTGATAAAATACCAAAAACTAGAAGTTGTTCTTGTGCTAAGGCACTAGAAGAAGCAGAATTTTAATCATCAACAAAAGACTCTCTTTTGAGTCCTTCTGGAAGAGTCAAATCACCTTGAAGTAAATTTTGCTGTAATTTCATAATTACTTCTTCAACATCATAACCTAATTTTTCTAATTCAGTCTCAGTACTTTTAGAAAGTTTTGCACCAACATTTTGTCCACCAATTCTACCAAATGCAATTGCAGTAAAATGAAATTCATGCGCATCCAATGTAAAAATACCATTAATTTTTGCAGCCATCTGGCTACCATGAATATTATTAATGTGAACTTTAAGATCCATGAGATATTCTAAATTTCTATAGCCTTGTTAACATTGTCTTCAATCAAAAAGCTCCAATGTTGTTCATCTTCAATTTTAAAATTTTTACTTTGAAGTGAAATCACTTTTTCTTCAAGACATTCATGTTGGATTGTGTCATTTTCTTTTAATTTAACTAATTTCCATTTGTATCTTCCTTGTTGTAATTTACATATAGTAACTGCCCATTTTGCATCAGAATCAATTTTAGGCATTCCAACAACTTCAGCAAGTTCTTCAATTCCAAGTTGTTTTTCTTCACAAAATTGTTTCTTGCAAGCACCACATCTCCATACATCAACAGAACCAATAGTTCTTTCATCTATGTTGATATTTACTACACCAAAATATGTAATCTGTGGATTATTACAACATTTGTAAACCTCAGGAGCTTTTGGTTGTTCTTCATCAGATTTACCTAGAGTTTTTCTAGTAAAACTCTGAGGTTTTCCTGTAGCTGCATCAGAATCACTCAATGTTGTTCACCAATTATTAGCATTATTTAGTTCTTGCATCATCGTAAGGTTGTTCTAAAATTACTCCTATATTATCAACAATTTTATTTCGTTTAAATTCAATATGTTCTCGTTCACACATTTTTCTATACATGTTAACAGCAGTAAATCGCGGGTGCATTGCCTCAAATTCAGTTTCAGATATATCAATAAAAGCACCAAGACCCATAAGTTCAGTTGCAGTTTGTTCAGCAAATTCAGATGAAATTTTTAATTTGTCTGCAATTTGTAAAGAAGACATTTTTCCATACCAAGTAATTAACAAGTATGTTTTAGCTTGGATAGGAGTTAATTTAATTTCAGAAACCAGATCATTTTCAAGTTTAGAAGAATCCATTATTTTTTAAAGAAAATAACAACTACATAAAACATGAGTAAGAAGATTATTTTTTAACCAATATCTTTTTTGAAATTTTTAAACTAAACCCCATAGCGATAAAATGAATAATTCCACCCACAATAACAGCAGTTATCAGATTATCAAGAATAATCCAGCAAATCAAAAATGCAATGATCGATGGTACTGTTACAATTATACCCATAATAGTTCCTTTCAATACAATCTCACTAATTTTGAGTTTAGATTTTGTTGGATCAGACAACAGGCTAATTTTCAAAAATGGTAATAAAAATCAAAGATACTTTATATTTGGTGGGCATCAATTTGGATTGCTTGTCAAGTTACAAAAAAACAGTTTCAAATGAACAATCATTAAATTTTGTCATACCAATAATTGTTATTTTATTTTTAGGAATAATATATACAATGAGTCAAAGGGCAGATTCAGGATTTGTGAGTTTTATTTTGATTGGTGGGGCAGCAATTACAATGATCTTTTGGATTAAAGTCATTAAAAAAATGGCAAATGAGCAAAAACCAGTTACATTTAATCAAGGAAGAGAACAAGAAACAAAGAATTGGGTTTATGATCTAATCAAAGGAGAAGGAGAATTTGTTTTTGTAGCAGAAGTTCCAGGACCTGAAGATAAAATTGCAGTGAGATTGGTAGATGGAATGCTATATGTTCGTGGAACAGGTGGATTTTCAAAAGAAGTACCAATTGAGGGGGCTAATGAAATGCAAATATATGATTTCAAATATAGAAACGGCGTCTTAACACTAAGAATAAAATAATTAAAGACTTTTTGCTAGTTCTAATTTTTGAGGCAAATATTTATCAGTAATATTTGTAAGACCATATTTTGAAAAGGCTTCCAGTTCGGCTTTTCTTTTTAATTTTAAAAATACATCAAGTTCTTTTTTCCAAATTCCATCTTGATATCTAGGATCTTTTTGTAAATCATAACATCTCTTAATATCAGATTCAGTCATTGGAATTGTAGGTAACTTGTATTTTTCAATATCAGTAGCCCAAACTCCAACCCATTTTGCATCTGGAACTGTTAATTCTCTAAGATGTGCAGCATTAGCTGAACCAGATTTAATTACCATTGCAATATGTTCTCCATACACATCACCATCAGTAAGACAGATGACAGGTAATTTCATTTCATCATGAAGTCTTTTCAATAAAGTTCTAGTAGAACGTGGTGCTTGTCCTCCAGTATTAATGATAATTGATTTGAATTTTTTATCTACTTGTTCTTCAACAAACCTTGTAAACAGACCACCTTTCTCAATTGCAATTATCACTTCTGCACTAGTTTCAATCAATTCACATGAAGTTAAGCTTGGTCCAATTGCATAACCATCAGGATGATCAGACAAATTCATTTTTTTCCCCTCGTATCCTGGCACAGTATATTCTATAGTTAAATCTCCAAACACACTACTCCTTTCCTCAGGAAATACGTGAAAATCCTCTCTTGGTCTTGAAAGCACAGCTTCAAGATCAACTATTATGTTGTCAGATTCGCCCTGATCCTCAAAGTCAACCGCAAACGCCTGGGATGAATAGTATACATCTCGGAGTGTTGAGGATTTTTTTTCATTAGTCAAACGGTTTGCAAAAAATGCCAGCCACATTAATTGCGTAAATGAACGAAGCTGAGATGAATTCCTCGAATTTCTAATAGCTGTATTTTCTCCTAGTATGTATTGCCGTAATTTTTTATCATATACAATATTACTTACTGAACGACTTGGAATTGAAAATTTTGGAAATTTTCCATTATTAAGATCATCATAGATTTCTGCCCCATGTTTTTTTAAAAGATCTATTAGGATCTTCTGCTTATCATCTGAAGTTTTTTTCTTAGACTTTTTCTTCAACTATAGGTTCCTCCACAATTAGTTTCTTGTAATCTGGCTCTTTCTTTTTGCCTGCAAGCTCTGTAGAAAACTGCGCTATTAATGGAATGTATTTTGAGTAAAGATTTTTCCTTTTTATGTCTGCCTCAGCTTTACCTCTTTTAGACATGAATGAAGATAATTTTCTAGAAAGAGAAAGTAGTGCCAGCTTTAATTCACGTTCAATTTCAGGTCTGTCTGCTACATTTTCTTTTCCTACAGTTTTGTAGGGGACTCTTGTGGAACAAATATGAGATACTATTACTAATGGTGGGTCTCCTTTTATCTTATATCGTGACCAGTCAGTGTCATTTACAACCTTCAGAACAACATCACTTCCCTCGTCATAAAGAAGGGGAATTCTATTGGCAAAACGATAAACTTTGGTTCCATGACTGGAAATTTTTCCTCCATATGCTATTCCCATTTCTATGACGAATGGAAATCCTGAATATGCAGAAGCACCACGCTGTACAACCGCAAGGAAATCTGGTTCAAAAAATTGTGCCATACCCTTTTCTAACGGAGATGCACCAAGTGGAGCAAGACAACTTGGATCAGGTGCTAAAAAGTCATCAAACGCCTGCAATGCATCACTAAGTTTTACGAGTTCCTGGTTTGTCATATTGCCAATTCTTTGTTCAGGTTTGAACTTTGCAAATTCAGCAAACTTCAAAGCCGTAGTAGGCCCAACTCTTTGAAAACGTTTTGTCAAAAATGAAGTTAATGTTTCACCCTGAACAGTGTTTGCTAACTGTTTATAGTAACGGCTTTCAGGATCCATGTCAAGAGCAATAGATTGTGATTCTCCAAAGTCCCAGTAAGTTAGTTTTTTGTTTCCAACATCAATGTCTTCAATAGTGATCTTGCTTATTTTTTCAAAATCCATTTTTAAAAAAGACATCATGGCTATAACAACACGAACCTGTCGCGACAAATTTTTCCATTTTTTTTGCGCCTTTTGCATTATTCCAGAGTAGTTGGAAATTTTTTTAGACAATCCAAGTTCTTTTCTAACTTTTAGGATCATCTTATCATCAACTGTTGGAATTTGGAAATGTGTGTCTAACAACATACGTCTAATTGTTTCAACGTCAATTCCATGCGGGTGTGGTCTGATAATTGTTGGTGCTTTAGGCATTGTCCTGACAACTTTCGTATACCTAAACTTCTCACCTTTTGGGTCATCAAATGTGATAGTTGCATATGGCGTAATCAACGAGGTTTGATAAACATAGTCACGAATTTTAGAACCTGCTTTTGCATAATCACCTTCTAAACAAATACTAACTGATAGTCCAGTTTTCGAAGTACCTTTTGTTTTATGTTTTAGTATTACAGGTTTGTTTTTCTGTATATCCAGTAACATTTCATATTCGTCCTGAATTTTTCCATCAGTACTACTTTTCACTATAACAGGCTTGTTTGTCGTGATTTGACCATAAAGAATTGCCATTGTAGCGCCTAATCCAAACATTCCTCTAGCTTGTTTTAGGCCAAATTTTGAGCCATATAATACAGTTCCAAATGCTAAAGGAACGTGATTTGATTCAATGCCAGGACCGTTATCTTTCACGGTTAAGATGTACTGTTTTGGGTCAGGCTTTTCTGCATCAACTGCCTTTATCGACATATGAACA
>ENA-ORXI01003228-ORXI01003228.1-sediment-metagenome-genome-assembly--contig:-NODE-3228-length-11131-cov-10.892437_pt1 | contig 11131 bp, 4 predicted proteins | sample MGYA00237861_ERZ511468 | MGnify/ENA primary metagenome ERZ511468 (study PRJEB26299, sample SAMN06266213) | sediment metagenome | isolation source: Hudson Canyon methane seep mesocosm | place...
CAATAGCTTACGGACTTTGTTTATTGAAAATTGAAGCACAAAATATAAAATATGATTGTTAAGTTATTGTTTTTAAATTGATTGTAATATTAGAATACATGACAAATATTTGGTTTTTATTCTTATGATTCAACAGTTTAATGTGTGACTGGTAGTGGCATTAGGGTCAGCCAGCTTGATTGATTGCTCAAAGTTAGTTATTTTTATTAAATGGCTAGATTACCCAGAGTTGTTGTTTCCAGCCAGCCCTTGCATATTGTACAGTGGGGAAATAATAGGCAAGATATTTTTGAAAAAGAAGAGGATATGGCTCGGATTAAAGAGGATATTGCATATGCATTATCCCAATCTGATTGTCACCTGCATGCTTATGTCGTCATGAGTAATCACTTGCATCTTCTTATTATCCCAGCGGATAAAGTGCAGCTTAGTCGGTTTATGCAAACTATGGCCAATCGATATGTCCGTTTTTTTAATGCAACACGCAATAGAACTGGCACTACCTGGGAAGGTCGGTTTAAGTCATGCCTAATAGGTAGTGAGAACTACCTTTTTACACTTTATCGTTATATTGAAATGAACCCCGTTAAGGCTAATACGGTTGAAGGTGCTACTGATTTGGTTTTAAGCTTGAGATAGACGGTGAGTATTTAATGAGGCGGTACATTCAAGTCTAAAAAATCAAGAAAGGAATCAAGCTGGCTGACCCCATGAATTACCATGAATTATGAATTTGCCCCCGCTGTTCCTGTATCTTCCTATTGATACTGTGAGATTGAGTATTTACCTATTATGAATAAGGAAATAATTGTAAGCGGAATAGTCATTACCTATAATGCTCTGTTCCGAATGTGGTTTTAGTAGGGTGCTTTTTGAGTACATGGATAGATAATTAAGGGTTGAGGGATAGTTTATGCAAGCAAGTTACCAGCCTTTATTGGTTGTTATTTCAATTATGATCTCGATTATTAGTGCCTGTATTTCACTGGCTATTATTGATGGAGTCAATCAGCTTTCCGTTGAGCAACGCCGATTAAGAATTGTATTGGCTGGTGTCGCTTTTGCTACGGGCGTATGGTCTATGCATTTTATAGGCATGTTAGCTGTCATATTGCCTATGCCATTAGCTTATTCACCCAGCCTGACCTTGATGTCTTATATTTTTTCGATAGTAGGCTCTATACCTGCTATGGGGCTGATTAGTCTACGGCATAAGAGTAGCACGCATCAGCTGGGAGCATCGATTTTATTAGCAACAGCAATTTGCATTATGCATTACTCAGGAATGGCGTCTATGCGTATGCAGCCACCCATTCGTTATGATAGTGCATGGGTTATTATTTCAGTTCTAATTGCTTTTATTGCGGCATATGTTGGTTTAACCATTACCAGTCAGTGGCAAAAAGCCGGTGCAAAAAGTAAGTTGGTTTTTTATGCGACTGGTTGTGTGTTGGGGATAGCCGTGAGTGCAATGCACTACTCAGCGATGGCGGGTACTTATTTTAGTGCAGAGAGTGTTTCTATAGCGGTACAAGATAAGGGTTTAATGGGCGAAAATCTAGCTTATGCAGTGATAAGTGCAACCTTATTAGTTATGTTATTAGCGTTATTTTCTTCATTGCGCGCGAGCAAAGTTATCCTCTGGAAAGTATTGTTAATTGTAGGTATATCAGAGCTTACAATTATGTTGGTTTTACCTATTCTATTACCTGAAAATACGTCTAAAGTTGTTACGGCAATGCTTGATGTGGGCTTATTAGTTACTCTCATCTTGCCTATTGCCTGGCGGATAAAGGTTAATACTGAAGAGGTTTTAGCGCATAAAATATTGATGGAAAAGAACCTTGAAGCGCAAGAAGTTATTAATCGCTTATTGTCTTTGCCGTTGCATCAACTTTCGATGGATGGTTTTTTAAATCAAGCATTAAGAATTATTCAGCAGGTTTCCTGGTTAGTGACGCTTCCTCAAGGTGCTATTTTTTTAAGTAATGCACGGGAGGAAACGTTAATTATGAGAGCCCAATTTAACTTAGCCCCCGAGATTAGTCGGCAATGTGCCAAAGTTAAATACGGGCAGTGTTTATGTGGCTTAGTGGCGAGTACTAAAAAGGTTCAATACCACCAGCACATTACTGCTGAACATAGTACCGGCTTTGAAGGTATTCAGGATCATGGGCATTATAATTTGCCATTAGTAGAGGGCGAGTTATTACTAGGTGTTTTATGTTTATATCTGAAAGCAAGGCAGCATGTCTCTGTACAAGAAAAAAAATTATTATTTGGGTTTGCAACGACGATTGCTGAGCTGATTGCTCATAAACAGGCGATTGAAGAGAATCAGTTAGTGAAAACCGTCTTTGAAGCTAATTTAACAGGCTTGATGATTACTGATGCCGATAACAAATGTCTGCATGTGAATCCTGCTTTTGAACATATAACAGGGTATGACGAAGCTTCGGTTATAGGCAAGACACCAGCTATTTTAAAGTCTGATCGACATGACGATGCGTTTTATAAAGAGATGTGGGACTCTATTTTAAAAACAGGGAACTGGGAAGGCGAAATATGGAATCGGAATAAAAGTGGTTTAGTTTACCCGCAGTGGAGTAGCCTAACCGCAGTTAAAGATGAGCAAGGCAATATAAAGAATTATACCGCTTCTTTTGTAGATATTTCGCAGCGCAAAGAAGCGGAGCAACGTATCAATCAGCTTGCGTATTACGATGCGTTGACTGAGCTTCCAAATCGCAGTTTATTTTATGATAGACTTGAGCAAGCGTTGTTGTTCGCGGATAGAGATCAAACTAAAGTGGCGTTACTTTTTATTGATCTGGATCACTTTAAAGAAGTGAATGATACCTTTGGACATGATGCGGGTGATGCCTTATTACAAGGCGTTGCAAAGCGAGTGATGCTTTGTTTGAGAGCGACAGACACCTTAGCCAGGCTGGGTGGCGATGAGTTCGTGGTTATTTTACGCGAACTACAGGGCGATCAGGTATTGGAAAATGTTCGACGTGTTGTGCAGAATATGCTTGAGCAGTTATGTCTAGCGCATGAATATCATGAACACTTATTAACTGGCGGGGCGAGCATTGGTGCGGTTATTTATCCTGATAATGCGAGTAAGCGAGGGGAGTTAATACAAAAAGCAGATATTGCAATGTATGAAGCGAAAAAAGCAGGGCGCAGTACTTATTGTTTTTATTCAGATGAAATGAGTACCTGTATTCTTAAGCGTAATCGCATGGAAAATGCTTTGCGTGTAGCAATAGAGAACAATGAATTATCTATTGTGTATCAGCCCTTAATTGATTCAGAAAGTTTACAGGTTATTGGCGCTGAAGCCTTGTTGCGTTGGCATTCTAAGGAAATGGGCGACGTGCCGCCACTCGAATTTATTCCACTGGCTGAGGAATGCGGCTTAATTCAAGCGATAGGTGATTGGGTGGTCGAACAGGTTTGTTTGCAATATCAACATTGGGGGTTAGACAATCAAGTTAACAACTTGAGTTATATTGCCTTGAATGTCTCAATACATCAATTGATTCATCAGGATTTTGCCGAAAGTCTACAACGAACGTGTCATATCACCGGCGTCGATACGCAACATATAGAGTTGGAAATTACGGAGGGTGGCTTAGCGCAATATCCTAATACGATTATGCAGGTATTGCATGAGCTTAGAACCTTAGGATTTAAATTAGCCATTGATGACTTTGGTACCGATTACTCTTCTTTGTCGCGTTTAAAAGCATTTAATGTCGATTTATTAAAAATAGACCGCTCATTTGTATCCGATATGACAACCGATGAAGATAGTGCTGCGATTGTACGGGCGGTTATTGATTTGGCGGGTGCGCTGAGTTTGATTACACTGGCAGAAGGGGTGGAAACACTAGAACAATATGAATTGCTGAAACAATATGGCTGTACTCGGTTTCAAGGCTATTATTTTGGTAAGCCGACCGAACCAAAGCTCTTTGCAGAGCAATGGTTAAGCTAATTAAATTTAAAATTTTAGACGTCGGCTAAATTGCCTTTACTTTCTAGCCAGAGCTTTCTATCTTGCGAGCGTTTTTTGGCTAATAATAAATCCATCGCCTCATTGGTTGCACCGTTATCTTCGATAGTCAGTTGCACTAACCGGCGGGTATCGGGGTTCATAGTGGTAACGCGTAGCTGCGAAGGGGGCTCTGCCCTAAACCTTTAAAGCGTTGTACGTTGATTTTACCTTTAATTTTTTCTGCTTTAATACGATCAAGCACGCCTTGGCGTTCATGCTCATCTAAGGCATAAAAAACTTGCTTGCCTAGAGATCAAGGGGTCGGCCAGTAATACCGCTACCAGTCATTTTAAGTATTAATAAATCAATTGGTTACGGGTTTTATACAGAATTAAAAATGAACGCGGCTGTAATAAACAATAGCTTACGGACTTTGTTTATTGAAAATTGAAGCACAAAATATAAAATATGATTGTTAAGTTATTGTTTTTAAAGTGATTGTAATATTGGAATACATGACAAATATTTGGTTTTTATTCTTATGATTCAACAGTTTAATGTGTGACGGGTAGTGACATTACTGGCTGACCCCATGAAATTAGTCAAGACCAGGGCATCCATGCACTGAAGTCCTAGACCCTATACGTTATTGATGTTTTGCGAACACCTGTGTCCAGTATGTATCGTATGAACCGCCGAATGTCTTGGCTACTGCAACTTCATTCACGGATGAATTCATGATGTTTCTGCAATGTCCAGGACTGGATAACCAGCCATCTATAACGCTTTTCGCGGTAGTATAACCAGCAGCGATATTCTCACCATAAGCTGACCATTGGTAGCCAGCTGCGGTAATACGTGAGCCGGCATTTTGATCATTCGAGCCGGTATGAGAAAAGAAATCATTATTCATCATATCTAGTGAGTGCCCCAAAGCTGCCTGGTACAATAAACTATTCCATGTCACAGCAGTTGTCGCTGGAAAAAAAGTATTTCCACAATTTCTTCCTTGGCTACGCGCCTGGTTGACAAGGTTGAGTATCTGGCTTTTTATGATTGCTTCTTCGCCCTCAGTTGGGTTACCGTCGCCGGAATCATCTGGTTCCCCCCAGTTATAATTAACTACCGCTATTCCAGATTGATAGCCAAACGCTTTCATGGTCAGGTTTTTTGTGGTTTCTCCGGTGATGCTTATGTATTCATGGCCAAGGTTGACACCATCTCCATTATAACCAGACCATTCAATTTCCATCCCTTCATAGTTTATTGAGTCCACTGTTGAACCATGTAAAAGACCATTTGGCCAGGCAACTATCGCTTTGCCGGTATCCGCATCAAAAAGCTGTATGTCAACATCTTCCTGTGACTCTAAGCTAATATTCAAGTTATTTATACCGGCGGGTATATCACCGACCTTGATTGTTGAGTTTTGTAATATTTGCTGTTGAAAAGATCCTTGCCCACTTTTAGCATCAGCACACGAAGCACCCTGCCAGGTATAGTTAACATCAGCTAAGCCTGCTTTGTAACCAAAGACTTTCATAATGAAAGTGCGGCTTGTAGGTGTTGACGGGTCTTCGCTACCAGATATTTTTATATACTCGTTTCCGGGCCCCGTGCCATCACCATTAAATCCTGACCATTCAATTAAAGTGCCATGATAGACAAAGCTTTGATAGCCATCCGCAGAAAGAATACCCGAAGGCCAATGAATAAGCTTATTACCTGTTTCTTTGTCAAAAAGCTGTATATCAATATCAACAGTAGAGGTTAAAGATATTTCTACATTTGCAACACCGATAGGCAGCTCACCTACTTCGACAACTCCATTTAATGGAATCTTCTGTTGAAATGTATCACTACCACCATTGAGTCCACTGTCATCCTGGCAAAAATTAAATGCGGCGGACGATGAGTTGGAAAAAATAATGATTGAAAAAATTATAAATCTGTATATTTTTTGCATATGGTTTCATTCCTATTAAAATTTTATAACATCCTTCTAATATCTTGAGCATTAAATCACCGGTATCACACGAATAAGCTTTCCACGACATGGAGGTTTGGTTTTGTAGTTAAAGTCTGTCTACAGAAATAGACCTGGCTTGAGGCACAAATGCCTATTCAGGTGAAAGCGATAAAATGTAAAAAATATAGACTGTATTTATTCAGCAATCATGTTTTAGCAATTTGTAGTCCACTTCTTAATAAGTTTTTAAATACAAGTATTTATATTTTTTATTGAGGATAATTTAGCAAAATTAATGCTTAGTAATTTCTGCAAGTGTCTTAACCAGCAGACAGTTGGCGAAAATGATGGAAAATAGCAACAGTGATTATTGGTTGGATGGTTTCAGATTTTATGAATTAATGGTTACAAGTGATTGAAAGAAAGTATAAAGACATAAACTAGTTGGGCAACTATTTTGTTGGTTGTTTTGTCGTGTAAGTGCTACAGAAAAATTATGAGAAGGTCTGCTAATTTTCGAGGAATTGGAAATTTAGTCTGTTTAACAGCCTCAGCTTGCTGGACGGGGTATGTTAGAGTATTCAGTAGAGGGTAAATTAACGGCGAGTCTGCATTAATATTCGAGTCTAGACATTTGTGCTACTGGTGTAAATAACTACAAAGGGAGAAGAGGTTGTATCAATAGGGGGCTTTGGAAGTGTTTTAGAAAACTTATTGTTGGTGAGCCAATAGCGTGGCAAGCAGTGTTCGAGCCGTTAATAAGTTGATTAGAAACTTTAGCAATATTACTCCTAAAATAAGACTAACTATTAAAGCTAGCCAGGTGTAATGCGTATTAATTAATAGGGTATAAATCAGCTGTTAAAGGCGCAGTTAATCGAGCCTGTAAATAATCCCATGGATCAAGCAGAAATTAAGCTGGCTGCGCCCTTGATTGCATTAGCCGTAGAAGACTCAAGTAATAATGGGTAAACCTCTAGTACATTTAATGGTCTGCTAAACAAGTACCCCTGATATAAGTTACAGTCTTTTTCTTGTAAAAATTGTAGTTGAGACTCATTTTCAACCCCCTCAGCAACTAACTGTAAATCTAAACTTTTCGCTAATGAAATAATAGCAGTACAAATAGCCGCATCTTCTTTATTAATATCGCAATAATCAATAAATGCCTTATCAATTTTTAAAGTATCAATAGGAAATTTTTTCAAATAACTCATTGATGAATAACCGGTTCCAAAATCATCAATCGCAAAACGAATGCCCTGTTTTTTGATTTTCTGCATGACTTTTATACATTGCTCAGTATTATTCGCTAACACGGTTTCAGTAATTTCAAATTCTAAGGAATTGCCTTGAATTTGATAGCGCTCTAATAATTGCTTAACTTGCTGATCAAAATTATTAACCAAAAAATCACGTCCAGAAATATTAACCGCAACATAAAAATCACAAAGTTGTTGTTGCTGCCATTCTGAAATTTGTTTACATACCGAGGCTAGTACCCATTGCGTGACATCTTCCATTAGAGTTGATTCTTCAAGAATTGGAATGAAAATAGCTGGTGAAATCAAACCCTCTTTTGGGTGATCCCAACGCAATAAAGCTTCCATACTTTGAATGCTATTATCACTACAAGACACTTTAGGTTGGTAAACCATAAAAAACTGTTCTTGCTCTAACGCTAAACGTAATTCAGACTCATAAAAGAATTTTTTATTGGCTTTTTCTTCCATTTCAGGATTAAAGAAACAAAAGGTATTACGGCCTTCAGTTTTTGCTGCATACAAAGCCATATCCGCTTGCTGCACCATTTGTTCTTGCTGGGTATTATTATGTGAACTTTGGGTAATACCAATACTAGTACGGATAGCTAATTCAGTGCCTTCATAGCTAAAAGGTGCGCTAATATCATTTAAAATATCTTCTGCTTTTTGGCAGATGGTTGATTGCTTAGCGAGATCAGGAAAAAGCATAATAAACTCATCCCCTCCCCAACGACAAATAATATCACCCTCTCTTATTACGCCACTTAGTCGCTTGGAAACTTCTTGTAAAACAGCATCTCCCGCTTTATGCCCTAAATTATCATTAATGCCTTTAAACTGATCTAAGTCTAAAAACATTAGGGTAAGTGCCGTTTCATGCCGACAAGCAAAATCTATTTCTTGCTGTAGTTTTTTAATAAAATAACTACGATTATATAAGTCCGTTAATGGGTCATGGTAGGCTAGCCTAGTCATTTTCTTCTGTATCTTGATTTGCTGGGTAATGTCTCTAATATGCAAATTAAATTCTTTTATTTGTTCATTATCAACCACCACTTTGGTAATGGTCAGTTCGGCATTAAACTCAACATCATGCATTCTGAGTAAGGTGATTTTATTATGCCGATTCAGTAACAAACTATTATCAATAGAAAAGTTTTTAATTAAGTTATTTCTGAAGTCTTGTTTCTGCTCTTCTGGCACAAAGTAATCAATAAAATTACGGCCTTTTATTCGCTGATGGCTATATCCAAAACACTTTTCTGCTGCGGGGTTAAAGTCGCTAATAATGCCATGTTTGTTAATACTAATAATACAATCTAATGCGGTTGACAGGATTGCATCCCTTCTCGATTCACTGGTTTTAAAGGAGCTAATCGCTTGCTCCCTTTGGTTGATCTCTTCATTGACACGTGAAAGCACATGATTATATTGTGATGCTATTTGTCCAGCTTCGGTAAAAGGCTCTACATACACTGATTGTGAAAAATCACCTTTTTCACTATGGTTAGACATTTCATTAAACAACTCCAGTGTTTCTGTTGTTGCTCCGTGCTCAGATACATTTAAGCCTAATAGTTCATCACTAGAGTTAACTCTTAAAGGATAATAAATATTAACCAGCTTTAAGCACAAATAACTCATCGTAAATGAATATAAACCTATGCTGACTATTCCTATCAACTGAATAGATAATTGCTGTGAAAAATTTAACCCTGTCTGCCAATTGTTGGCATCAGAAAAAATCACTAATGCAATCGTACCCCAAATACCACAAAATAAATGCACAGGAATCACACTAATTGCATCGTCAATCTTATATTTTGCTAGTAATTTTTCACCTAACACTACCAAAATACCAGCAACACAGGCAATACCAACTGTCGTTAAAGGCATGACTAAATGACACCCGGCTGTAATTGCAACCAAACCACCAAGAACACCATTGATTGCAGCTAGCACATCAATAGTTTGAGTAAATTTATACTGTACGACAATAGCACTTAAGCCACCAAATGCAGCAGCTAAACACGTATTAACTATAATAAGCGGGATATCCTCACTTACCGATAAAGTACTACCTGCGTTAAATCCAAACCATCCAAACCAAAGTAAAATAACCCCCAGAACAGAAAACGTCAGGTTACTACCCTGTATTTTTCTCGCGCCACCATCAAAACGCCCTGTGCGCGGGCCAATAATAATAACCGCTGCTAAAGCAACCCACCCCCCCACAGAATGTACGACTGTTGAGCCAGCAAAATCAATAAATCCTGCTTTACCAAGCCAGCCGGTAAGTTCGTCATCTAATAATCCAGACCAAGCCCAATGGCCAATAATGGGGTAAATTAAAACGGAGGTAATCGCGGATACCATCATGTAACCGCTAAAATTCATACGCTCTGCAACAGCGCCAGAAATAATGGTAATCGCAGTCCCACAAAACATCATTTGAAACACAAAAAAAGCTAATGTTTTTGGAGAAAAACTACCATCAAAGAAAAAGTGATCACTACCAATAAAGCCATTGATAGAGCTACCAAACATAATGCCGTAGCCAACCGCCCAGAAAAATGCACTACTAAGACACAAATCCATTAAATTTTTAATGGCTACATTAATACTGTTCTTGCTTCTTACCATTCCCGTTTCTAAACACGTAAAGCCGGCTTGCATTAATAAAACAAATGCCGAAGCAATAATAATCCAGAGTATATCTTGCATATAGGGAACGTTATTGATTAAGTGAACAAGGTTTAAAGTCTACACTAAAATAAATAATAAGCATTTCTAAGAAATTCTATGTCTTAATTATGTTAGCTAAAAAATTAGTCAAATAAAGGCGAATAGTAATCAACTTAAACTATAAAATCACTACTTACCTTTGCCACTTTATTAGTTCATTCTAGCTGAAGACTAGCATAATGTTCTGCTAAACAAATTCAGTGCTAGTTGATAACCCAATATTGCTGTTTGTGGGTCATAACGCTCACCTTCATCACGCATAAAAGTATGCTGTACATTAAACGCATGCCAAGTGAAAGTAATATCTGTTGCGCTTAATTTTTGGTAGATAGCCGCACGGCCTTTCTCTGAAGCATGTGTATCTTGTTTGCCCCAAATCTTTGTAGTTCATCAGTAATATCGTGCAAACGCTCCATGCTGTGTTGACCCGCACTATTTGGAATGACTTGCGTATGTAAATCAGTTGCATAAAAACAAGCTGAATATTAAGGGGCTGCCAGCTTGATTTAACTTGTTTTACTTAATGTTTTAATCTGTAAGGCGGGTGCGTAGGTTGGATTGCGTTCTTTGCGCTTCGCTAGATAAGCTAACTGAACCTACGCCTTACTATTTTTAGGTGTCCCATGTTAAGCAGCGCACACATCAAATAAAGAACATAACATAACAAGAGCTAGCAATAATCACTGCACTGATCACGCTGATTTTATGCATTAAAGGTTTTTCTCGCCAGCAATATAAAAAACTCGATTTTTTACGGTGTATAAACAGACGGTAGTTGCGCCACTGTTTTATGAAAAGCGGCGGTATCGTGCGTATAAAGACATATAATCCCGATAAACCCAAGCCGATGATGATATAAAAAACAATGGTTTGCGTATCATGTACATTGGTATGGAAAAGAAATTCAACTAGATGATCTAGGTTGTACTCAATAAGTTCAAACAGTAAATGTATTGCTTCTATAAAATTTTCAATAAAAAAGTCAAATAGTCCTATAAGAAAATCAAAAATTACATCAGGAAACCCTATTACTGTAACAAGAAAAGCGGCTAATAAACTAGTTAGCGTTAATTGTTGCTTGCGTTTTTTGTTGACGTATTTATGCAGTAATTCAGTGTCTTCTTCTTTGATATTTACAAAGCAAAC
>ENA-ORXI01003230-ORXI01003230.1-sediment-metagenome-genome-assembly--contig:-NODE-3230-length-11128-cov-4.192381_pt1 | contig 11128 bp, 1 predicted proteins | sample MGYA00237861_ERZ511468 | MGnify/ENA primary metagenome ERZ511468 (study PRJEB26299, sample SAMN06266213) | sediment metagenome | isolation source: Hudson Canyon methane seep mesocosm | place: USA:Hudson...
ATGCTATCATAAAACTAAAGGCAGTCTAAAAATAACGCTATATTAAATAAAACTTTTTGCAGTTGTGCTTAATCAATGAATGAAAAAACCTTAGTTATCTTCTTTTCCGATATTGCTGGTAGTACAACAATGTATGAAAGGCTTGGAGACAAGGCTGCTCAACAATTAGTGGCTGCTAGTTTGAAAAATATGATTTCTGAAGTTCAAAAAAATGGAGGAACTCTAATTCAAACAGTTGGTGACGAGGTAATGGCTCATTTTCCTAATGCTGATTTTGCATTTAACGCCGCTGTGTCCATTCAATCGCTACAAAAAAGTATGCCAACCGAAGTCAGAATCGGATTTCATTACGGAGATGTTATTGAAAACAAAGGCGACTTTTTTGGCAATGCTGTCAATGTTGCTGCCAGAGTTGCAGCGCGTGCGATAGCCAATGAAATCATGACAACAAAGCAAACTGTTAAACTTTTATCCGATAAAAATCATAAAAACGTTCGCTTTTTAAGTGCATCTACCGTTAAAGGTAAAGACGAATTACTATCAATTTATGAAGTACTTTGGGAACCAGAGCCTGCTGAAGATTTAACAACGATGGCAAGACCCAAGACCAGAGAATCTGCCGTCCAGGGGGCTGAATTGGAGTTGGTTTTCCAGAAAAATGTATATCAGATGAATGCAAATAATACTTTATTAACAATTGGCCGAAGTAATGAAAATGATCTGACAGTCAATGACCGATTAGCCTCTCGAAAGCATGCAAAAATTGAGTTGAAAAACTCAAGATTTATATTAAACGACACCAGCTCAAATGGAACTTTTATTATTACAACTAACTTTCAGCCAACTAAAATCGTCAGAGATTCATTTGAGTTGATTGGTTCTGGCAGTATTGAACTGGGGGGTCTCATGGACAATACCTTACATCAAATCACGTACAAGCGGATCAGATAAGCCATTCAAACACTGGCTGAAAAGAACTTATTAAGCCAGTGTAATTTTAAAACCCTCTCCATTAGTCATCAAACTGCCTGATTAAATTATAAGCATTATTTGCCTTTGAATAAGCTTTCACTTGTCTTTGCCCATTTAAATAACAGACTTCAGATTCCTGTATGGCCGACAGCTTTAATTCTTGATTTATCAGAATATCAGCAAACCTTTCAACAATAATCGTTTTATAAAAAAAATGCTCATTGTGCTGTTGCATGTCTTTACCCTGTTTTTGGATAGTTTTAACGATCTGTTCTGCCTTTATGGAGATTGCAGGAATCATAAACAGGATTTGGACAAAATGATTGCCTGCTTTTTCCAGTAAACAACGTATTAAATAATCCCAAGCTTGCAATTGCTCAGCAATCACATCATCCTTATTGGTTAATGGTAATTGATAAATCACTTGTCGGGGTAATATCTGTTGATTCACTAATGCTTCAATAAGTTGCTGGCATTGTGTTTTATTTTTTAAACCCAAGGCAAAATTGTTATCTTGCAAATGATTGTAACTATTTGCAGATGAAACCAAGATAACATCAAGCTCTTGTTGCATGTGTCTGATCAATACATTATTTTCTGTTAACAACAGTACTGGATGTGATTTCTCAGTCCCTTTTTCTTGAACACTGGCTTTAACTTTAGAAAAAATATTTTGCGGGATATTACTGCGAACGGGTTCTACAACCGGTTTTGGCAATACTTTTTCAGTTATCGCAACTGTTTTAGGCTTTTCTACCACAGGGTTTATTGGTTTTGCTGCAACACTATCAGGCTGCTTAATATCCGTGACCCAATAGCTTTTTTTCTCAAATGCATAACCAGGTAAAGAAACCAGCTTGGGTTTACCTTGCGGATACAACATTGACCAGTCAAACTCTATACCGCTAATCCAAAGGTTGGCTAATTTTTCTAGCTCTTTGTTTTGCATCACAATATTGATATACGCCTGTCCAGCATCACCATCTAGCAATAACTGTGCTCTTTTTTTCTCTTTTCTGAGATTACCTTGGAACAAATTACTGATAGTTGACTGTTCTTGAGCATATCGCTGTAATTTCTCAACTAATTGTTCACGGCTATTCACAACTATTACCAGACGCTCTTCCATTGCTTCTCTGCCTGCCTGTAGTGTCCAGGCAATATTGGCAAGTCCCAAATTTTTAGCAACTGGCTTGCTTAAGAAAACTGCTAGATTTGTCGCATAATCTTTTAAGCGTTGCTCATTTTTTGCCGATAATATAATCAAAACATTCCCTGCCGTGTTGTCCATACTAGCTTCGGGATATTCTTCAAGAACAATATGCGCATTAGAGCCACCAAAACCAAAGGCACTGACACCCGCACGGCGAGGTAATGTCCTCCCCTGTTCATCTTTAAGTGCTTGCCAATCTTGGGTTTTATTAAGCAGATAAAATGGCGTGTCTTGCAATTGAATATAAGGGTTAACTTCCTTGCAATGCAGCGAGCCTATCAAGGTTTTGTGACGCAACATCATTAAGACTTTTAAGACCCCTGCAACACCGGCGGCGGGTTCTAAATGGCCTATATTGGTTTTGACAGAACCTAATGCACAGCTTGCTGTTTGTCCATAATCCAAATCCCAATTTTTATAGAGTGTTGAAAAAGCTTTTTTCAGTCCATTAATTTCAATCGGGTCGCCAAGACTCGTTCCCGTTCCATGTGCTTCTATGTAACTGATGCTGTCGGGGGAAACATTGGCTTTTTCATAAGCTTTGATTAACAATTTTGCTTGCGCATTCGGGTTCGGTGAAGTTAATGATTTGGCATGTCCGCCATGATTTTCAGCCGTGCCTTTAATCACCGCATAAATTGGATTACCATCAGCTTCTGCCTGTTTCAATGGTTTCAGCAACACGGCTCCGACACCTTCACCTCGTGCAAAACCATTGGCGGATTTGTCGAAAGTTTTGCAACGACCATCAATAGAAAGCATGCCGCCTTTACTCAATGCTAAAAACACCATCGGATTAAGTAGCACATGCACCCCGCCTGCAATGGCCATATCACAATCACCTTGACGAATCGCGCTCACTGCTCGGTGTATTGCTATCAAAGAGCTGGAACAAGCGGTGTCAATTGCTTCACTAGGGCCATGCAGATTAAGTCGGTATGAAATTCTGTTTGGCAACATGGCATGGGCAACACCGGTTGAAACATCGGGGTCAACTTGATTGATATGTTGCTTAATTAGCTCGTAATAATCATTATAAGTTACCCCCACAAATAAACCTGTATCTGAGCCAGACAGACTGGATGGGCGAATCCCTGCATCTTCAATAGCATGCCAGACAGCTTGCAAAAACAAACGCTGTTGCGGATCCATTAAACGCGCTTCCTTGGGTGAGATACCAAAAAACAACGCATCAAAACAATCCACATCATCCATAAAACCACCCCATTTTACCTTGGTTTTATTCGGTTCTTCATTGGGGTCGCCCCAATAATCTTCCCAATTCCAACGCTGTTTAGGGATTTCATCGATAAGATCATCGCCCGCGATAAGGTGCTCCCAAAAACTTTCTAAGTCTTTTGATTGCGGCATGACACCACTAATACCAACAATCGCTATGGGTTCAAGATTTATGTTTTGTGCAGCTATGGAATTATTTTCCACTGTCTCAGTATTAGCTACTGGTTTTTCCAACAATGCGGCTTTTGCCTGTTGATAGCTTAAAGATAGGCTGGGTACTGCCTCCTGTTTACCAGCGTTACCTTCTGTTTGATGATAAGTCGCCAATTGATCAGTAAAATTCAGCAGCAAAAATTCTGCAAAATCATTCATCGTTGGATGTTCGTATAAAATGGCAGGCGTTAATTCTAATTGATATTGCTGGTTAATTTGGTTAGATAGTTCGGTCAACATCACTGAATCCAAGCCGTATTCGCTCATCTCTTCATCAGGATCAATTTCGTCACTATCGGCTTTAATAATCGCAGCCACTTTATTTAATATTTCAGCCTGAGCGGTTTTTCGTAGTGACTCTGATATTTCAGCAGATGAAACGGTGGTCATGCGCAGAACAGAAGCAGACAGACGTTGTTGCAGTTTTTTTGCATCGCCTTGCATCACCATAAACTGGGGTGTATCGCGTTTTAAACCAGCAAATAATGCCTGTATGCCTATATCATTTTCCAGCGTCAACATTCCTACAGCCTGGAACATCATTTGTTTGCCTTTCTCATCCGCCTGCATACCGCCATGTTCCCATAAAGGCCAGTTCATCGATAAGGTGCGCCCATAACGCTGTTGCTTGGCCCGCAAGGTTTCGCGATATTCTGAGAAAGAATCCATAAAGGCATTGGCGTAGGCATAATCAGATTGCCCCAGATTACCAAGTATTGCGGTCATCGAAGAAAATAAGACAAAGAAATCCAGTGGCTCATCTTTACAGGCTAAATCAAGATTAACTGTGCCTGTTATTTTAGGTGCAAACACTTGCGGTAGTGTTTCGCTGTCTTTTTTCAGCAGATAAGCATCTTCAATAATACCAGCGCAATGGAATATACCTTGTAAGTCACCGTACCACAGCTTGATTTGCTTAATCAGCTCATCCACTGCCTTTTGCTCACAAATATCCGATTGCAAATAATGTATTTCTGCGCCTGTTGTTTTAAGTTGTTCAAGATGCGCGACTTGTTGATCAGTGAGCTGGGAACGTCCTGTCAAAATTAAACGCGCTTGATAATTTTTGGCTAAGTAATCGGCAAATATCAGTCCTAAACGACCATTGCCGCCGGTAATTAAATAGACACCTTGAGACTTTATGATTGACTGCATATCGTTAATGCTTTCTGGCGACAATGGCTGATAGGTTTTAACCATGCGCTGAGCATTTGTAGCATAGCGAACTTCTTGCAATTTCGTGAACGGAAATTCTGCGCTGATTTGCGCTGCCAACTGCTTGTCGTCTGTTTGTTGCAGCATCAAGGATTTGCAAAAAATATGCGAGTTTTCCAGTTGCAAGGTTTTACAAAAACCATTTAAAGCCTGTACTAAACAAGATACCAACGTTAAGTCTTTAAATACGCCAACCGTCAATAACTGTATGCGACCAGACAAAGATTGTGCTAATAAGGCTCTGCTTAAATAAAACAGTGGCATAAATACCTGACTACAAGCCTTCTCCAGCGACTCGCTGGAATCAAAGTCTTTTTCAGTCAGACAATAAATAATCTGTTGCGGTAACGCATTATCTTGTATCAATTGTTGAACTAATTGCTGATAATGGTTTTCATCGTCTAATGCGATACTGAATTCATTTTGTTGTTGCTGAAAATCATTAGCCGATTTGAGCACAATTAATTCACTATCTGAGATACAGTCTTTTAATTGCGCCACCAACTCAGATTTAACATTGAGCAATAATGTAGAAACTTCAAATTTTGGCTCTGCTTGTGCCGCTTCCACTTGCCATTTTGGTTCAAAATAACGCGTGCTTAATTTGATGCCTGCTTTTTCCAATTCAGGCATGCGCGTTTTTTCAACGTCTACAACTTCACGCTTGGTTCCATGTAGTAACTCATCAATTGCATCCACCCAATAACGGGTTTTAGCAAATGGATAACTTGGCAATGAAATACGTTGAGGATGCTGTTGTCCATATAGTAGAGACCAGTTTATAGCAGCTCCATTAACCCAATACTCTGCCAACTGTTGCATATTATGGTTTTGTATTGCAACATCCAGCTGTTTTTGACTGGTTTGAATGGACTTATCAACACGATGCTGATCAATACCTGGTATCGTTTCACCTTGAATAAAGCTATTGAGTTTTTCAGACAACTCGGTGAAAGGATTAGCTGTATTATTGATAGTAATAACCAGACGCTCTTCCATCGCTACCCGCCCAGTTTGCAAGGTGTAGATAAAATTTGCGAATAAGGAATCGTTATTTTCTGCACAACCAGTAGTGTCTTTGGCGATTAAAGCCGCTAATTCAGTAATATTTGAATACTCAACAAAATGATTTAGATTAATAGATGTCGCGTATTGTTGATTAATCATTTCACTGTATTCAGTGAGTTTGATGGTATCAAAGTTATATTCACTAAACTCGGTATCGGCATCAATCTCGTTAGCTTCGACCTGCAAAACCTTAGCCGCCATTGCTATTAAATCGACTTCTGACTCAAGCGAGGAATGGGGGCTAGCTACAAAATCTTCTATATAAAGCGCTATTTTTTGTGCATACTCTTTTAGCCTTTGCGTATCTTTAGCAGATAAAACAAATAACTGCGGCTCGCTCAGCTTGATGTGAGACCCGTTAGTTTCATATTCCTCCAGCACCACATGCGCATTAGCGCCACCAAAACCGAACGAGCTAACCCCCGCCCGCCTTGGAATAGCATACCCTGAATTATCAATGACTTGTTGCCAGTCTTTGGTTTTATCGACTACATAAAATGGTGTATTTTTTAACGCAATATAAGGATTGAGCTGCTTAAAATGAATATTGGCAGGGATTTTTTTATGCTGCATCGCCAACAAAACTTTAATAACCCCGACAATGCCAGCGGCAGGTTCTAAATGCCCGATATTGGTTTTAACCGAGCCCAGACCACACCAGGCACTTTTTACAGCATCAGAGGAAAGCGTTTCAAATGCATCTTTTAAGCCTTCAATTTCTACAGGGTCACCTAGTTTTGTACCTGTGCCATGGGTTTCAATATAGCCTATACTAGCCGCATCAAAACCGGCTTCTTTATAGGCTTTGACTAATAACTGGGTCTGAGCTTTAGGGTTTGGTGCGGTTAATGAGCTTGCTTTGCCGCCGTGATTGACCGCACTGCCTTTAATTACCGCGTAAATATGGTCATTGTCTGCAATCGCTTTTGCCAGTGGTTTTAACAACACGGCGGCAACACCTTCGCCTTTAACATAGCCATTAGCAGACTGGTCGAAGGTTTTGCAACGACCATCGGGTGATAAAATGCCTAATTGCCCCGTACCAACAAAAGTTTCTGGCGATAAAGACAAACTGACTCCACCAGCAATGGCCATCTCACTTTCGCCTAATTGAATAGAACGTACTGCCTGATGCAATGCAACTAATGAACTGGAGCAGGCCGTATCGATGGCCTGACTGGTGCCAGTAAAATTGAGTAAATAGGCAATACGGTTGGCCAATAGCGCATGGGAATTACCCGTTGCGATTTGTGCATTACCTTCTGTCAGCACTTTATTTAACAGGTTTTGATAATCCTGAAACTGTGCACCGATAAACGTGCCCACCGCTTTGTTTGCCAGGTCGCTGGCTTTATAACCTGCATCCTCTATAGTTTTCCAAACTACTTGCAACAACAAACGTTGTTGTGGATCCATCATCTCCGCTTCGGTGCGCGAGATTTTAAAGAACTTGGCATCAAAACAATCCGCATCGCTGATAAAAGCGCCCCACTTGGTATTGACTTTATTATGCTCAACGGTTGGATCACCAAAATAATCTTCCCAGTTCCAACGTTCAGATGGAATCTCGGTGACTAAATCTTCCGCATTGGCAAGATGCCGCCAGAAATCCTGTAAATCAGTGGACTGAGGCAAAATGCCATCCATACCAATAATGGCTATTGGCTCTTTTGAGACTATCTGTTCAGTGGTTTGAGTCACAAATGGCTTATATTCAGGAACCTGATTTTGCTCACTGGGTTCAGAAACAAATTCTGATAGCTGAACTGGATTTTCAGTATTTAACAAGCCAATAAAAGATTCACCATGTTTGTCTGCCAAAAACCGGGCAAGACTGTCTAAGGTCGTATGTTTATAAAAAACAGCAGGCGATAGCTCAAGCAGATAATCTTGATTCAACTGATTGGCAAATTCAGTCAAGGTGATGGATTCAAAACCGTATTCGGTCATCTCCTCCATAGGGTCAATCTTGTCTGCTGGCAGTTTTAGCAATTCGGCTATTTGCTGATTTAAAGTCTCTTTAATTAACTGATATAGCGTTTCGCTATCTAAGGTTTGTTCCGTAACAACCGTTTTTTCTGCAAGCTTGCCCTGTATTTGCAGACGTTTGACTAATTTATCCTTATTACCCTGGGCAACTATAAAATGCGCTTCATTATTATTTAAACCCGTGATAAACGCTTGTAGACCTGCCTGTTTTTCTAATAGCTTCATACCCCAGATTTGAAACAGCAATTGCACGGTCTGCTCATTCATCTGCATTCCGCCATCTTGCCAGGCAGGCCAGTTTATCGACAAGGTTCGTCCCTGACGCTTGCCTTCTGCCTGTAGGCAATTACGATAATCGGCGAAATAATCCATAAACGCATTAGCGTAAGAGTAATCACTTAAGCCTATATCACCAATCGCAGCAGAAATTGAAGAAAACAACAGCATAAAATCCAGGTTTTCATTTTGGCTGGCTTGATCCAGACAATATGTGCCTGTGACTTTTGGTTGGATGATTTGCCCGACTATATCCTGGTCTTTTTTCTGGATAAAATTTGGATAGATACTGCCAGCCGTATGAATAATGCCGTTAATAGCACCGAACTGCTGTTTAATTTCTGTAAATAGCTTTTCGACTTCTGTAGCGTCAGAAATATCAGTTGGAATATAAACAACTTCCGCACCTAAAGCTCGCAAGCTCTCTAATTGTTGCTGTTTTTGAGGTGTTAAAGCAGAACGTCCCACCAAGATTAATTTAGCCTGATACTGTTTAGACAAAAATTCAGCAAATAACAATCCCAAACCGCCAGCACCGCCCGTGATTAAATACACGCCTTGCTGTTTAAGCATCGCGGTATCTGGACTGACAACTGGCATATCAAAAGGCTGCCAATCGGATATCAGACGCTTGCCTAGTCGATAACGGACTTCTTGCGCGCCTGTATCAAAGGCCAATTCTGAGCGCATAATATCTGCCAGTTTTTTAGGCGCTAATGCTTTTTCATAAATAACAATATTCCGCGTCAACAAGTGTTCTTCTTCCAGATAGGCAGTTTTTGCAAATGCGGCTAAAGCACCCGTCAGACATAAATCAAGCGAATTTTCAGGAAATATGCCGACAGTGATGATTTGTACAGGAGTTGTTACTGTTTGCAATAATGCTTGTAGCAAATGAAAAACAGGAAATAAATACAAACCCTGATTGAAGTCTTTATCATTGCTTTGTGGTGCACAATAATAAACAATTTTTTGTACCGTCAAGCCATCATCATTCAAAGATTCTAATAACTGCTTAAACTGTCCCTTATCTTCAAAATCAAGTTGGTAATGTAATTTATCTTGTCTTTCAAATTCTGTTCCGATATTAACCTTAATTATGCAATCAAAATCTGTCTGCAAGCTTTCGGCTAGTTCTGGATAAACTAATACCAAAACAACTGAGTCTTTAGCTGTTTGTTGCTCGGTTAATGGCTGCTTCATCCACTGTGGTTTAAAATAAACTGTCTCTATTGCTTGCTCTGTAATTAACGCTGTTTCTCTCGAAGCTTTGCCAGAAACAAAACGCTGCCTATCAGGTTGCAGCTTTCCTTCTGTAATCCAGTAACGTTCTTTTGCAAAAGGATAAACAGGCAATGACATTCTGTAAGGTTTTGCATCGGGATAAAGCAAAAACCAGTCTAAATTAACGCCTGTCACCCATAATCGCGCCAGTTTATCCAGCTCTTGAGTCTGCATCGCTGCTTGTATATAGGCTTTTCCTGCATGACCATCCAGCAATAGGCTTTGCTGTTGTTTTTGCTTGAAATTGCCTCGATAAAAATTCGCACCCTCCTCCTTGTTAATAAACTGTTGCAGTTTCTGCTTTAACTCATCGACTGAATGAATCACCAATGCCAGACGCTCAGCCATAGGCTCGCGCCCTGTTTGCAAGGTGAATATCAAATCAGTTAAAGAAAGCTCGGTTTGTTTTTCCAGAAATGCCTGAAACATACCCGCGTAGTCGTCTAAGCGTTCGGGGTTTTTAGCCGAGAACACAAATAACTGCGCGCCGCTTTCGACAGTTGCTTGATGAGTTGCGCTATATTCTTCTAAAACCACATGCGAATAAGTACCACCAAAACCAAACGAACTAATACCTGCGCGTCTTGGAACCAGTTGTCCTTGTTCATCACTAAAAGCTTCCCAGGGTTTGGTTTCCGCATTGATATAAAACGGTGTATTGTCCAGTTCAATATATGGGTTTTGCTCATTAAAATGAATACTGGCAGGCAGGGTTTTATGCTTTAACGCCAACAAAACTTTAATAATGCCAGCTATACCCGCCGCTGGTTCTAAATGCCCGATATTGGTTTTGACCGAGCCTAAAGCGCAGTAATGTGTTTTACGTTTTTCAGGCTCTCTACCCTGAGCTTTATTCATTGCTTTAAACGCATCTTTTAAAGCTTCAATTTCTACCGGGTCGCCCAATTTTGTCCCAGTTCCGTGTGCTTCAATATAAGAGATGGTTTCAGGATCAAACTGAGCTTCTTGATAGGCTTGTAATAATAATTCGGTTTGAACCTTTGCATTCGGTGCTGTTAAGGAATTAGCCTTGCCGCCATGATTAACCGCAGAACCTGCAACCACTGCATAAATAGAATCATGGTCTGCAAGTGCTTGGCTAAGCGGCTTTAACATCACTGCGCCAATGCCTTCACCTTTTACATAACCATTTGCAGATTTATCAAAAGTTTTGCATCGGCCATCGGGAGATAACACACCCATTTGTCCTGTACCGACAAAAGTATCTGCCAATAAGGCCAGACTGACCCCCCCGACAATCGCACTGCAAGACTCGCCCAATTGAATTGAACGCACGGCTTGATGCAAAGCCACCAATGAGCTGGAACAAGCCGTATCAATGGCAATACTAGGACCATTAAAATTAAACAAATAAGAAATACGGTTGACTAACACCGCATGAGAATTACCGGTAGCGATTTGCGGGTTTAATTCATTTAAAACACGGTCAATCAGGGCTTGATATTCCTGGAACTGTACGCCAATAAACACGCCTACTTTTTTGCCTGACAAATCGCTTATTTTATAGCCTGCATTTTCGATGGTGTTCCAAACCACTTGTAAAATAAAACGGTGTTGCGGATCCATCATTTCCGCTTCTCTAGGCGATATTTTGAAAAATCCAGGATCAAATTTATCGACATCATCAATAAAACCTCC
>ENA-ORXI01003231-ORXI01003231.1-sediment-metagenome-genome-assembly--contig:-NODE-3231-length-11128-cov-3.483486_pt1 | contig 11128 bp, 9 predicted proteins | sample MGYA00237861_ERZ511468 | MGnify/ENA primary metagenome ERZ511468 (study PRJEB26299, sample SAMN06266213) | sediment metagenome | isolation source: Hudson Canyon methane seep mesocosm | place: USA:Hudson...
TATTTTTTACTATTTTTATTAATTTCTAACTCTATTCCAAGCTATTTAGCCTTATCTAATCTCTTTTTGCAAAAATCACTAATCACTAATCACTAATTCTTAGTCAAAAATTTAATTTAAATTAAATTTTTAGAATAGTTTTTTTTTAGTGCTTTACTTTATGAACGTATAGTGTATTATTCTCTTACTAATTAACTATAGTTATTTACGTAACCAAAAACGAAACAAATTTTGTTTCGCTCCTTATTTTAGAAAAAGGTAAGACCGTGACTCTTGCCTTTTTTTTTGCCCAATATCTTCTCATAAAACAATATTTGCCACAATTTTGCCACATTTAAAGAGTATAATTCAAACTCTTAAAAGGAGAGATGAATGGATTATATCTACTATGTGTTAGAGACCATTGTGTTTACCTTATTTATTATGTGGGCATTGGAAATTCATACAGAAAAAAAGAGGCTAGATGATGATGAATATGTTTTATAATGAAATAAAATATATTATGGCTTGAGTAAAGGCTCGGAAAAATAAAAACCTTGGAATTCATCAATACCTAGTTTTAAGGTTACTTCAAATACCTCTTTAGAATGAATAAATTCAGCTATCGTTTTTATATTTAACTCTTTTGCAGATTCAATAATTCCTTTAACCAGTGAATATGACTTTTTATCCGTGTCAATATTTTTAATAAATGAACCGTCTATTTTTATGTAATCGGGATTAAGATCTAGGATGTTTGAAAAGTTCGAATGCCCCGTTCCAAAATCATCAATTGCTATTCTAACACCATATTTTTTAAAATCATCTATGAATGAGTTCATTACTTCCATGTCTTCAATAAGTTCAGTCTCAAGAATTTCAATAATTAATCTGTTTCCAATTTCTGGGTATTTATCTAAATTTATTTTTAGATATTTAATAAGAGTGTGATTAAATATATCTTCATATGAAATATTAATTGAAAAATCTTTATCATTGTTACTCATAACTTCAAAACTTTTTTCAATTATAATATTTGAAAGAGTATTGTATTGTTTTGTCTTAATTGCTGCATCCAAAAAGAAATAAGGCGAAATCATATTCACTTTATCATTTTTAATTTCAGAAATTCTCATTAAAACTTCATATTTTACAATTTCCTTATTTTTATTTAATATAGGTTGAAAAACTGGAAAAACCATATCATTTCTGATAGCTTTCTTGATTTTTGTTGACCATTTAAGTACATCATTCATTTTTTGAGTAATATCTATGTCTTTATTATATATTTTATATCCCAATCTATGCTTGTTTGCGTATTTTAACGCCATGTGAGCAGTTGAAAGTGGATTATCATTACTAATGGATACTCCAATAGTAGCATCAACGTCTATGCTCTCTTTATTGTCTAATTTAAATTTATAATTTTTAATTTTCTCTTTCATTTTTTGCAAATCTTTTTCAAAATTAGTTAAATTGAAAATTTCTGTTGTTTTTAATAAAACAAACTCATCCGCATGTGTTCTATATATTTTATATATATTTCCGAATCCTTTTAAACATAAAGCAAATTGTTGCAGAATCATATTTCCATTTTGAAAACCATAGATATTATTTATATTTTGAAAAGAATCAATATTAATCAAGAAAACTGTTGAGAATTCCGATTTTTTAATATCTCTAATTAATGCAGAATAACTTAGAACTCTTGTTAGTTTATCAAAATATAATTGATTCTCAAGTTCTCTGGTTCTTTCTTTAACCTTTTGCTCCAAGTCTTCATTTAACATCTTTAGTTCTAAATTAACCCTTTTTATCTCCTTATTGTATTCATTTATTAGTCTTGCTGAGTATATAGCGCTACTTGTAGTATAAAAAACTTTTAGTGCGTTGTTTAGCTCTAGGGGTTTTTGTATAAAGTGGTTAATCCCAAGATTTATGAGATTAATTAAATACTCTGAATCATTATGTGCAGATATGATAATGATTATTTGAGAAGAATTAATTGAAAAGATGTCTTTACATAAAGAAATACCATTTTTATTTGGCATTTCTATATCAGTTATTACAATATCGTAGAATTTTTTATTTTCTTTTTGATACTGAATATAATTTTTTAATCCCTCTACACCGTCACTTTCAGTGTCAACTTTCAAAAAAATATCATTTAACACATCTCTAGTGTCATTTCTTATGTCATTATCATCTTCTACATATAAGACATCTACAAATTTTGATTTTGCTAATAGGTTTTTTAAATTCATAATTTACACCAGTATATTAGGCACTTATAACTTTACCCAAAGCTTGATATAAAATATTTGAGCTTATGGGTTTGATTATAAATTCGCCATTTAAATCTTTACAAGCCTTTATTTGATCTTGCTCATTGTGTCCACTTAAAAAAATTATTTTTACATTATTGTCGATTTTCTTTATTACTTTTAACATTGAAATTCCATCAAGATGTGGCATGCTTATATCTGTAATAATAATATCAGGTTTATTTTTTTTAAATTGCTCAATTCCTTCAATACCATCCCTAGCATAATAAGATTCCCTAAATAACATCGGCAAAATATCTTGCATTATATCAATCACAATTTCTTCATCATCAACAAAAAGTACTGACAGGGTTTTTAAAGAATTTTTAATTTCAGTTCTATCCATGTGTATATCCTTTACTTTTCACTATTTAATTATAAAGTAAAATTGTGGCAAATAAGTGGTATTAAATTAGAATATTAAAAATAACTCCATCTTTAGAATTTATAACACTAAGATTACCTGACATACTTTTCTCAATAATCATTTTAGACATATAAAGGCCTATTCCTGTTCCTTGAGATTTAAATTTTGTTGTAAAATAGGGATCAAAAATTTTTGTTATTATATCATCATCTATACCTCCACCATTGTCACTTATAGTAATGAGCGCTTTTTTTTGTGCATGTGCTTCTACTTTTATATGTATGTATCTTTTTTTTCTTTTTTTACTTATTATTGCATCTTTTGAGTTGTTAATAATATTTATCAATACTTGTTTGAATTCATTTTGATATCCACAAACGATGATTTTTTGGGTTTCTATTTTTACATCGATGTCATAGGTTTTAAATTGTGGGGATAACATATCATAAACATCTTCTATAGCTTTTGCAATACTAAAATTTACTCTTCTTTTATTGGGAATAAAAAAATCTCGAAAATCATCAATTGTTTTTGACATATAGTTTAATTGTGTTGATATGCCTTTACTTACAGCAGAATATTGTTCACTGGTGACTAAGTCATTAAATTCTAATAGTGTGTCAACTTTCATGTTTAATGCTGCGATTGCATTAAGAGGTTGTCTCCATTGATGCGCAATTGCACTCATCATTTCGCCCATAAGTGCCATTTTTGATTGTTGAAAAAGAAGTTTTTCTTTTTCTTTTAAATCTGATAAGTCAATTATTGATATTATTCTGATATTTTTATGTCCTCTTGTACTGTGAATACTTTTAATAAGACCTGGAAAAATTGTTTTGTCATATTTAACCAGATTAACCTCATAAGGTTCCACTTTCCTTTCTTTTAAATTATGGATAGTATTGTCCTTTGAATTATCATCAATTAAACAAAGGATATGTTCCCCTAAAATTTCACTTGGATTTGCAAAATTAAAAAGTTTGATGGCCTCATTATTAGCTTCTATACAGTAGCCATTTTTGTCAAAAATGAAAATTGCTTCAAGTGTTGAGTTTACCAACATCTTAAAATCACTTATTGATGCTTTTAGTTTCTTCTCTAAACGTCTTTTATTTTTGATTTCTTCTTTTAATTTTATATTCCATAAATAGAATATTATGATTATAAGTATCGATATAATTGGCATTGCAATTTTTAAAAATAAGTTGTAGTTAATTCCTTGATCAAATTTAACCGCAATCCATTTGTTATAGATATCATCTCTTCCTTTTTTGGATAATAGATCAATTGCTTTTTGGAATACTGATAGTAATATAGGATAATCAGACCTAACAGCCACAGATAGCTCAAGGTTTTCATCTAGTCTTCCGCTAATTTTCAAATCATGATATTTATTTTTATTAATTGAAAAGCCAATCGTTGCTGCTACATCAACTAATCCATATATTTGGTGTTCATTTATAGCCTGAAGACCCTTTGTAATAGTGTCGTATTCTTTAATTTTTATATTGGGATAGTTACTTTTGAAAATATCAATAGAGGAATACCCTTTAACCATACCAATTGTTTTTGATTTAATTTGCCTAAAATTTTCTATAAATGCTTTATCCATTGTTGTTGCAATTACAAAGGGTGAAGACAGATATGGTTTTGTAAAATTTAAATATTTAAGTCTGGGAAATGTAAGTGCAGCAGCAGGCAGAATATCGCACTTTTTACTCTTAATAAAACTTAATGACTCTTGCCATGAATTGGTTTTAACCAATGAAAAATTAACATTTAAAAGATGAGAAAAGAACTTTATATAGTCTGCTATCATGCCAATATGTTCTCCATTTTTAATTGATTCAAATGGTGCCCAGTTTGGATCAACACACATTTTAATAACTTTAAGTTTTTGAATAAAATCATTTTCAACTTGTGTGAGAGATATGTCTTTTGAAATAGAATTAACCCTATTACCAAACCATTTTCTTCTAAGTTTTAAAAGCTCCTCATCTGTAATAGAGTTCATTCCTTTTTGTAGAATACTCTGTAATATAGGCAAATCTTTTCTTGTTGCCAAATTAAGAGATTTTTGAAAATCTTTATTTGGGATATTTGTAATTGCAGTAATATTATTAATGCCATTTTTTTCTAAAAGAAAGTTTGCAACTGCAAAATCAGAGATTGTGGCATCCGCTTTTTTAAATGCTACTTCTTGAAGTGATTCAAGTATATTTGATGTCTCTTTAACTATCACATTGGGGAAAAGTTTTTTTAAAATTGAAGTAGTGTAAAAACCTTTAGGAATGGCAACTACTTTACCATTTAAATCACTTAGTGATCGAATGTTATTGTTCTTTTTTAAAGTGAAAATAGAAGGTAATATCTTTGAATATGAGGATGTGAAATTTAAATATTCTCTTCTTTTTGGTGTATCTACAATATTTAACATAATATCAATGTGTTTTTGTTTTATCATGAACAAATATTCTTCCCAAGTTTTATTTGATGTATACTTAATGGAAAGTCCAGTTTTTTTGGCAATTAAATTCATATAATCTATGGAAAAACCTTTTGGTACATTTTTTTCGTTAAAGTTATATGGAGGCCAGTTCATTTCATTGTGAACTTTTATATTTTTAAAGGTTTTAACAAATGTTTTTTCCTTTTTATTTAGAAGAGTGTTCGAAATTGAATAAATGAAGTCATCAAAGTTGACATTGCTTTTTGCCAATCCCATTACAATATATATATCATATAACCTTTGTATTCTTTTTTTTGATATGTGACCCAGTTTATGTGTCTCCTTGTATGCTAGCTCTTTTAATATGTTTGCTTCATAAACTAATGCCTCTCTTGTTTTTTTTTGTGTATTGTATTTTTTTAATATGATATCAATGCTTTCATCAATATTTTTAAAGGCATATTCCCAACCTTTTAGTGATGCCTTTAGAAAATTATCTACTCTTTTTGGATGGTTGTGTAATTCATGTGAGCTTGTAAATAGTAGGTCATTGTAAAAATTAAAACCAAAATCCAATGGCGAAAAAACCTTGTACTTAATATTTTGTTTGTTTAATATAAATGGCTCATTTGATAAATAAACACTTACCAAATCACTTTTTTTGTTAATTAATTCATTAATACTAAAATCATGATCTTTGGTGATTGTATTATTAAATGTTACACCTCTTGATGTTAACATTGCACTTAATGAGCTGCTTTTTTTTTGAGCATTAGTAATCATTATTTTTTTATTTTTTAAGTCTTCTATATTATTAATATTTGAGGATTTCAAGGATATTAGAGCTAAAGGAGAAGATTGAAAAATGGCTGCTAATGCTATGACATTTTTCCCTTTGGATTTTTCTATTATTAAACTAGAACGACCGATACCATATTGTGATTTATTCGAAGTTACTTCATCTACAACATTAATACCACTATCGAATTTTTTAATTGTTACATCTAAGTTTACATCATGGTAAAAGCCCTTTTCTTTTGCCATATAGTAACCTGCAAATTGAAATTGATCAAGCCATTGTAGTTGTAATGAGATTTTTTCTTCTTTTGCAAATATATTGATTGATATTGTTAAAGTAATTAAAAAAAATAGGATATGCTTGTTTTTCATAAACGTCCAATTAAATTGTAATAGTAAAAATGACATCTTTTGAATCATTTATTATATTCAAGTTACCATTTAATTTATTTTCTATTGTTTTTTTTGCAATGTAAAGTTTTGTATTGTTGTTTTTAATGGAAGATAAGAAAAGTGAATTTAATGATAAGTTATTTTCAAATAAATCATTTGGCATTTCAATATTCTGATTTATTATTTTTAAAATAATTCTGTCTCCTTGTTTTTCCATCTTTAATATTATTTTTCCATCGAATTCACCTATTTGATTATGCTTTTTTATGATGGAGTCTTTTATTATAGAAAGCAGACATAAGATACACTGACACAATTCATTTTCATAGTTTAATGTGGTATGAGTCATTTTGGGTATGTTGTTCATTACTTTAATTTTATGTGAGCTAAGTTGTGGATGCATTAGGTCTACTGCTTTTTTAAATGCAGTATTTACATTAAAATCAAGTTTTGTTAGATTTTTCTTGAAAACATTTTCAAAACTATGAATCATAGTAGTAATTCTCTCCAAGGTACTGTGTATTTTTTCGACACTTTGTTCAATATCACAATGTCGTAATTGTTCCAACTCAGATTTTATTTCAATATTAATAATAGACGTAGCAATAATATTTAACGGTTGTTTCCACTGATGAGAGACTATTCCTAACATTTCACCTTTAATAACAGCTTGAGAGTATTCGTTAATAAATGTTTCAATATTAATGAGTTGTTTTTTGTTTTTTACAGAATCTTTGTAACAATTAAGTTTAAATATAAGTTGATTAATTTCAATGGGTTTTTTTAAATAATCAATATCCCCAATATTAAAACCAATTTTTTTAAAAAAATCAAGATTAAAGAGATCAAGAAAAAAAATTATATTTAAATTTTCAAATTGTTTCTCATCTTTGATTTTTTGATACAGTTCCAAAATAACTTTTTCTGTGGTATCTAAAATTAGTAAATCAGGATTGGAGAATAACATCTCTTGAAAGAAGGATGAGATACTACTTCCTTGTGAAATATTAATGCCATTGGAATAGGACTCAATATCTTTTTGTATATTTGTATTGGTGGAAAAAATTGACACATTCATATTACACTCCAAAAGGTATAAAGCTTTTCAGTAGCTAAAGGTAACAAAATAAAGTGGCAAAATTGTGTTTTTATATTAATTCTGATATTATTTTTATCTATTTACTTACAATAGCGCCTCGAGAATTTAATAAAAAACAATTTTTTGAAAATTGTAATTAGGACAGTTAGATGACTAACATAAAAGAACTTGCTAAGTTGTTGAAAGAAGTATCAATTTTATATGTCGAAGATGAAGACGAAATAAGAGAAGAGGTTGCACAAGTTTTATCTTTGCTTTCTAATAGAGTAAGTACAGCATCCGATGGAGAAGAAGCTTATAAAGTCTTTTGTGAAATTAAACCACAACTTATCATCACCGATATTGAGATGCCAAGAACAAATGGTATTGAGTTTGCTAGAAAAGTTCGAGAAAAAGATCTTCAAGTACCCATTATCATGTTTACTGCTTATACCAATAAAGAGTATTTACTTCCAGCAGCTAATTTGAATATACAAGCGTATTTAGTTAAACCATTAGAGTCAAAAAGTCTAAGAGAATCATTGTATAACGTGGTAGAGATATTACAGCTAACTGCAAATCTGACTTACCATATTTCAAATGAATTGATATATGATAAAGTAAATGGGTTATTTGTGTATCAAGAAAAAGATACAATAAAACTTAATAAAAAAGAAAAAAACTTAATGGATTTACTTATTGGGAATAAAGACAGAGTTATTACTTATTCTGAAATTGAAAACTATGTATGGAAAGATTTTGATGAAGTTATGACAAGTATGGCATTACGAACCATTATTAAAAACTTAAGACGAAAAACACCTATAGATTTTTTGGAAAATATTTCAGGTCAAGGGTATCGTTTAAACGTCTGTAATTAAAGCGTCACATCTTTATTTGTAAAATTAAAGATGTGACTATTACCTTATTTAACTTCTAAGTATTCATTTCCAAAGTAAAATCTATTTTTAATTGCAATAGCTTTATCTTGTTCATCAAATGAGAAGTCAAAGATTTTATCACTTTTAAAATCTTCATCTATTTGGATTAAAAAACCTTGTGATTCAAGAGCATATAAAGATGTTCCGTAGGCTAAGGCATAAAATCTTGCAAACTTATATTTTTTCTTAGCAATTTCATTTAAATTGATATCCAACTTAATTATTTGCCCATCAATTGTTGCAATATAAATGTTATTATCATGTGTAGCTACATCTCTAATTTCATAATCTTTGATGTTTAAATCATTTGACCCTACAACAACAATTTTATTTGCAGTTGCAGCAATTAATGTATTTTTAAATACATCTAGAAAAATAATATTATTAAACGTTCCATTTGCATCAACCACAATATTTTTAATAATTTTATTTTCTTTTAATCCAACGATAATAACTTTTCCGTTAAGTGTTGGGAAAAGTACAATATTTGTCATGAATATTGGGTTTGTTATTCGAATATCATTTGCTAATGATTGTGTCAAGTATTCCTTTAAAAAGTATCTTTTCTTTTTAATATCATACAATGCAAATGAGTTATCGCTATAAATCATGGCTAAAGTTGAACCCTTTAGCGTTGCAGCAACAACAATACCTCCTACATCAATGCTATTTGAAATATCACCAATTATAATTTTGCTCTTGTTATCTGTTGCAATAATTCCATTTTCACTATCATTTACAAACTCATAACCCTCAGGAAGTTTGTTTTTAGATATCTTATTCCTTGTTACAACTTGCCCATTTTCTAATGTTGCACCACTTCTGTTAAATCCAATGATCTTAGATGGCATGCTTTTGGAATCGTGCGAATATCCACTTTCTGTGTTTTCAGGTTCGAAGTATTTTTTATCAGCACAACCTGTTAATAACAATAATGTAAGTAAAAATAGTGATAATGTTTTCATAATTAATCCGTTATTTTGTTAATAGGTAATGATTTAATAAAACAACTAAATCATTTACTCTTGATTTTTTTGGTATCAGCTTTAATGTCTCTTTTGCATCAATATATTTTGCTTCATTGGTCAAAATTAAGGCTTTATTAAAAAGTGCAAACTCTTTTAATAAAAAATCACTCTGCATAGACAAAGAACTAAGTTTATCAATATTTTGAGCTTTAACCGCTTTTGAATATTCTGATAAATCTTTTAGAAAAGTGATACTAATTTCTGCATCTTTTTTCTCGTTTTTAGCTTTTAAGTATGTTGCTACTTCAAATAACTGCTTATTTGTACTTTGTAGTTTTTCTAAAGCTGCTTTATCATTGTTATCTTTTAAAAAAGAATTAAATGCAATATTCGACTCCTTTTTATTAACAGAGTTTGTATAACTTTTAAAACTCATTCCACCAACTGCGAGAATTGCGACCGCAACAACACCTATCACGATTACTTTATTTTTTTTGTAAAATTTTTCAAATTTTACAAAACCTTCAAGAAACTTCTCCTCGGAGTTAAGTTCTTCTTTAACAAAATTTATATTTTCTTTTAAACTCATATTGATTAACCTCATAAAAAATTAACTGTTATAGTACTAAAATCTTTATAAAATCTTACTTTTATAAAATTTTGAATATAATACTACCTTTATATAAATATAACAAAAAGGTTGATTATGAGAAACTTTTTATTGATTTCAATGCTGTCTTTATTCCTTGTTCAAGGCATAAGTGCTAAAACATCACAAGAAGAATTAGCAAAAACTAGATTTGAATCCCTGTCAAAACTTACACAAGTTATTGGTACAGTTGAAAAATACTATGTTGATGATATTAAACTAGAAGAAATAGTTAGTAAAGCATTAAAAGGTCTAATGCAAGAATTAGACGCTCACTCAACGTATATGGATAAAAAATATTTTAAAGAGATGAAAATTCAAACTGCGGGTGAATTTGGTGGGTTAGGTATAACAGTAGGTTTAAGAGATGGTGCATTAACAGTTATTTCTCCTATTGACGATACTCCAGCATATAAAGCGGGTGTAAAAGCGGGTGATATTATTTTAAAAATTAATGAAATATCTACTTTAAATATGTCTCTTGATGAAGCTGTTGGGCATATGAGAGGTAAACCAAAAACATCTATCTTTTTAACACTTGTACGAAAAGGTGAGGGTAAACCACTTAAAATTGAGATTATCAGAGATATTATAAAAATTCAATCTGTTAAATATGAAATAATTCATGATGTTGGCTATCTAAGAATTACATCTTTTACAGAACAAACAGAATCAGGATTAATAAAATCAATCAAAGCAATACAAGAAGAATTGGATAATAAACAATTAGGATTTATTTTAGATGCCATCGCCACTATAATTCCACTATCTACCCCACCCGAAAGTAGAGCCCCTACAGGGACATCACTACGAAGTTGCAACGCTATTGCTGACTGCAGACACGCCTCCATCTCTTTTCTAGTATTATTTGTATCATCCATGTCAGCAAAGCGTGAAACTGACCAATAACGTTCTGTACTTACTGCTCGGTTACTGCTTACTGTCATCACATGAGCAGGAAGAAGCTTCTTAACCCCTTCGAAAACACTCCAGTCTGATGGGATATAAAGACTCAACATGTAAGATGCCACCCCATTCATACTAAGTTCATTTTGATGAAATTTAGCAAGCGCCTTTGACTCGGAAGCAAACACAATAAATTCTGAAGTCTGATAGTAGTAGAAAGGTTTTATACCTAACTCATCTCTAGCACAAAAAAGCTGCCCCTGCTCTTCATCCCAA
>ENA-ORXI01003232-ORXI01003232.1-sediment-metagenome-genome-assembly--contig:-NODE-3232-length-11124-cov-4.094958_pt1 | contig 11124 bp, 10 predicted proteins | sample MGYA00237861_ERZ511468 | MGnify/ENA primary metagenome ERZ511468 (study PRJEB26299, sample SAMN06266213) | sediment metagenome | isolation source: Hudson Canyon methane seep mesocosm | place...
AGGCAATCGAATTTTATTAGCTCGACATGTTCAAATTGATTACACAGGTAATATTGAAATTGAAGATGACGTATGGTTTTCTGAAGGTGCTGCTGTACATTCTCATATGCATGCAGTGACGCAGGATCGTTTGTCACGTGGTTCTAAAAGCGTGATTAGCTCCAAAATTGTATTTCGAAAAGGCTGCTGGGTAGGAAGTAGAGCGATAATATTGCCTCAGGTAAAAGAAGTTGGTGAGGGTGCGATTGTTGCTGCTGGCGCAGTAGTTACCAAACCTGTCCTTCCTTATACTATTGTTGCTGGTAATCCAGCAAAGATGATTCGAGAAATTACAAGTGCCCCAAGTTATTTTGCAAGCTAAATATCTCATGGTTTCGATGAAAATAGATGGTTTTATTTTTGTATGATATAAGTGAATAAGAACGATGATAGTAAAAAATATAAAAATAAAGTTACTAATACTCTATATTAAATTAAAGTTATTAGTAAGCTGTATAAAATCTCGAAATAAAACTAAATACTTTTGTATCGGAAGAAATAAGACCGGTACGACGTCACTAAAAAAGGCTTTTCAGCAGTTAAGGTTTCCTGTTGGTTACCAGAGAGTCGCTGAAAAACTTTATGATCAATATTACTTCGAAGGAAACTTCGAACCTATAGTTAAATATTGCCAAACAGCACAGGTGTTTCAGGATGTTCCATTCAGTTGTCCAAATACATTTAAATATCTAGATAAGGCTTATCCTGAGAGTAAGTTTATTTTGACCGTTAGGGATGATGCAGAGCAGTGGTATCAGTCAATAGTTCGTTTTCATGGAAAGTCATTTGGATTAAACGGTAGAGTTCCCCCTACACTAGAAGACCTAAAAAATGCTATTTATGTTCGACAAGGCTTTATGTATAACACGGTAAAACTGCATGGTACTCCAGATAGTGCCCCATATAATAAGGAAGTTATGATTGCGCATTATGAGCGACATAATCGAGAGGTTATTGAATATTTTAAAGACCGGCCTGAAGATTTATTGATTATTAATATTGCTGATACAAGTTCATACCGAAAATTTGTTGAATTTTTAGGGGTGCAGTCGCCTGAGCTAAACTTTCCTTGGGAAAATAAAACATAAAGTTATATTAATGGGGCTTTTGAGGTGGTTTTAAAGTTTTGAAAAAAGTAGAAGATTTAGGAAGCGTATACAATCATTATGAATAAAAAAAATATCTATCATAATGTTATATGGCTATTTTTTGATAAAATATTACGGATACTTGGTGGGATATTTATAAGTGTTTGGGTTGCTAGGTATTTAGGACCTAATGATTTTGGTATTTTTAACTATGCGATGGCTTTTACAGGTTTTTTCATGGTATTTGTAAAGCTAGGCTTTGACCAGATTATAACCAGAGAAATCGTAAAAACCCCCAAATTAACCCACTACCTTTTGGGAACGGCCTTTGTTCTTAAATTGGTTGGCTCTATTGTTGCTTTATTAGCTATTTATTTATCCATGATGTATCTAGAAATGGACAGCCTAAAGAAAACAATAATATTTATTATTAGCATGGGGTTTTTGTTTCAAGCAATTGATGTTGTAGACTATTTTTATCAAGCTAAGGTTCTATCAAAATATACCGTCATTGTTAGAAATGTTGCTTTTATTTTTAGTAGTGCAGTAAAAATATATTTTATACTTAACGAATATAGTGTTGCTTATTTTGCTTTCACCAGTGTCATAGAGCTAATGATAGCAGGGATACTGTTTATTATTGTTTATAAAAAAACGGGCGAATATATTAATCAATGGCGCTATAACTCAAAAATTGCAATGAGGCTACTAAAGTTTTCTTGGCCGATAGGCTTAAGTACTTTTCTGGTTTCTATTCATATGAAGATAGACCAGGTAATGATCGGAGAGATGTTAAATACAGAACAGGTTGGCATTTATAGTGTGGCCGTAAGATTATCGGAGTTCTGGATATTTATCCCTGGAATATTGGTAAGTACATTACTACCTTATTTTGTGAATTTAAGAGAAAGAAATAATAAGCTTTATCATTATAGATTACTGCAGTTTTATTCCTTAATGTTTTGGATGGGAGTGAGTGTAGGGTGTGGGGCTATCTTTTTTGGTGAAGACATCATAGTACTATTATTTGGCGTAACTTATATTGGTGCATATGAGGCACTAGTATTTAATATATGGGCAGGTATCTTTATGGCTCAATCTGCTGCAAAAGGGATCTGGGTTCTTTCAGAAAATAAGCAATTTTATCGAATTGTAGCAAATATTATAGCGACTATTATTAATATATCCTTAAATGTCATTCTTATACCAAAGTATGGAATAAGTGGCGCCGCCGCGGCAACACTTATCACAAGGTTTTCTAATAATTGGGTTACTCCTATTTTTATACCTTCCTACAGGGGAAATACCATTGAATCAATAAAAAGCATCAACCCTTTTTATGTGTATAAGAGAAGAACTAAATAAAAGTTGGTATACTCGAGAATGGTTTGATCCTCTAACTACTGAAAAAATATAATTCTGAATTATTAAAACTAATTAATCCTTCCTTTTATAGTGAAAAAACATGTCTGAATTAGCACCTATTGGTGTGTCAACTTATACTAGGTTGGAGCATTTAAAAAAAACTATCTCTGCTTTGCAACTTAATACCCTAGCAAAGCAGAGTCATTTATTTATTTTTTCTGATGCTCCAAAACAAGGCGATGAAGAAAAAGTTCGGAAAGTTAGAGAATATTTACATACGATTGATGGGTTTAAAAAAGTTATCATTCTGGAGAGGAAAGTGAATTCTCGTATTAAAAATAATCGTGGTGGGATAAAACAACTTTTAGATGAATCTGGTCAATGTATATTTATGGAAGAGGATGTTGTAACTGCACCAGGTTTTCTGGATTTTATGAATAAAGCATTATTGTTTTATAAGGATAGTGAAAATATTTTGAGTGTGACGGGTTATGGGCTACCAATAAATACACAAAAAATTAAAACGGATTCATTTGTTCTTCCTCGATTCAATGCTTGGGGGTTCGGGATATGGAAGGATAGATTTGAAGAAATAAACTATATAGATAGAGAGGAATATCTAAGTTTTTTTGATAATAAAGTCGCGGTGAAAAATTTAATTACTGGGGGGGGGGAAGATATGTTGGCAATGCTAGAGTCGGAGTCAAAAGGTGAAATTGACGCTCTAGATGTAAAAGCAATGTTTCATCAATATAAAAATAATATGTTAACGGTATACCCCAAAAATAGTCTTGTTCAGAATATAGGGCATGATGGTAGTGGCATTCATTGCGGGGCTACTGATAAATTTTATCATGATTTTTTATGGGATAAAGTTAGTGATTTTAAATTTGATAATAACCCTAAAGTCGATGAAAAAATTAGTAAAGCCAATTACAACTTTAGAAAACTGGGCTATAAAACAAAGTTTAAAGTTATTTTACGAAGAATAGGCATTTATCCGTTATTTAAAATACTAAAAGGTATCATTAAATGAGATCGCCAATATTCTTATTTTCTCTTCCGCGCTCAGGTTCAACGTTATTGCAACGAGTATTAATGACCCATTCGCAGATATCAAGTGTAGCCGAACCATGGATAATGTTACCTTTTAGTTATTCCTATAAATCAACTGGTGTTTTAAGTGAATATGGCCATGGTATCTCCTTTACTGCGATTGAAGACTTTATAAACAACCTGCCTAATAAAGAGCATGATTATTATGATGCTCTTAAGAATTTTGTAAGTACGCTTTATGCAAAACAATGTAAAAATAATGAACTTTACTTTCTAGATAAAACGCCAAGATATTATTTAATTATCCCTGAAATATTAAAAACCTTTCCAGATGCAAAATTTATATTCTTATTTCGTAATCCAATTCATGTAATGAGCTCAATGATGCAAACTTGGAGTCGTGGTGGTTTTCGAGAAATGTACGCTTATGAGCGGGATTTAAATTTAGGCCCTAAAGCACTATCCGAAGGGTTTGAGTTACTAGCTGACAAAGCGCTAGCTATCCAATATGAACAGTTTGTGTCTGATCCAGAAATGTACTTAGAAAAAATATGCGAATATCTTGATATAGCTGTAGAAGGGTCGATGCTTGAGTTATTTTCAGTTCAAAATACTAAAGGTAGGATGGGAGATTCAACAGGCAGATATGAATACAAGTCAGTAAGTACCTGCTCTATTGATAAATGGAAACAGACATTTTCAACAAATTATAGAAAGAAAATAGCATTTAAATATTTGAACAGTATTGATGAGTCGGTTCTTCGTATCCAAGGCTACGAAAAGAAAGGTATTTTGGAGCAGATAAATAATATTGAGGCAAAAAGGTCTAATTTCTTTACAGATTGGTTTGATATTTTGTATTCAGATTTAATACGTCACACTAAGGCAAATATGTATTTTGGGAAACAGACTGCAAAGTGGTCAAAAAAACGATTTTTATCTTAAAGTTATAGATATGTGTACTTGGTCCGGAGGATGCGGTTCACTTTGTTCAGCACATCCTCTGGGCTGTATAAAGTTGAGTTTAGAAAATGACAAAAGCAATGACTAACATAACTTGTATAGACAAAAAATATAGCACAACTCGATTATTAACTCGAGAACAACCCATTATAGAAAAAACCCCTGAAGATAAATTTGAAAGTGTTCTTTGCTTGCCAGAAGGCGAAGGTAGCCAAGGTGAAGGCGGCTTGCGTACACAGGGGTATTTTAAAATCAGCCAAGCGGACAAACCATTATTCTCAATTGTCACTGTAGTCTTTAATGGTGAAAAATATCTAGAAGAAACGATTCAAAGTGTTATTAACCAAACGTATGATAATGTCGAATACATTATTGTTGATGGTGGGTCTACTGATGGCACGCTCGATATTATTCGACATTATGAACATGCGATTGATTATTGGGTGAGTGAGAAAGATGCAGGAATCTATGATGCAATGAATAAAGGCATCGATTTGGTATCAGGGTTTTGGGTTAACTTTATGAATTCTGATGATACTTTTTATGATAACAATGTATTGTGTAGATCATTGAATCAAATGCAGGATCAAGGTTGTGTTTTATATTATGGCGATATTGAATATGATTCAGGGCTGCGAGTGAGCTCATGTCTCGGAAAAAATATTTATTTGCATAATACGCTACATCATCAAGGAGCATTTTATCTGCGACAGTTGTTTAGTAGATTTAGATATGACATTAAATTAGGTATTTTAAGTGATTACGAGATGAACCTTATGATTGCTAAAAGTGGCAAGCAAAGTCAGAAACTAGAAGGTATTATTGCTTACTGTAGGGATGGAGGGGTTAGCAGAGTTTTTCTAAATCAGTCGTTTAGGGAAACGAGTATTATTAAGTTTAGACAATTAAGTTTATTACAAAACCTATATTTACAACCACTGTATGCTTTAAAATTTCTTTGTTTTATTATTAAACGAGCCGTTAATGGTTTTTAATAGTCTTGTATCGATATATTCAGATGCAAAGTTGAGAACCTTTAAACGGTATTATAGTTATAGGTTAGTATTTCCCTTTTATACTTTTTTTGAGAACAATAAGACTGAGTTATTATGAAAGTTTCCGTTTGCCTTGCATCATTTAATGGTGAAAAATATATTGAGATGCAGATAGAATCAATTTTATCTCAAATAAGCTTTGATTCAGAGGTTATTATTTCTGATGACGGCTCAATTGATAGTACAGTGGATATAATCAAAAGATTTGATGAATCTAGAATTAAATTGATTTCTGGACCAAAAAATGGGCTTATTAATAATTTTGAGAATACATTAAAATATGCAACAAATGATATTATATTTTTGTGTGATCAGGATGATATATGGTTACCAGATAAAGTAAATGAAGCTTGTAAAGCCCTTTTGAATAATGATTTGGTAGTCTCTGATGCAACAGTAGTAAATAAAGATTTAGCTTTAATTAAAAAGTCGCTATTAGGTGATGTTGGTGATTCAAATCGTAATGTTATTAAAAACATTATTAGAAATCCATTTACGGGTTGTTGTATGGCCTTTAATAGAAAAATATTAAACTATGCTCTCCCATTTCCCAAAAATATAGCGATGCATGACTGGTGGATTGGGCTAATTGCTAGTAGTTTGGGACGAGTGAAGTTTTTAGAGCAGCCATTGATTCTATATAGAAGGCATGAGTCTAATATTTCAGAAACTAGTAACAAATCTAGTGTAAGTTTCATAGTTCAGGTTATTTGGAGGATTAGGATGACTTATTATTTATTAAAAAGAATTCTTAGTTATAAATGCGCTTTATACAGAATGTTTTTATTTTCTAGGGTATAAGAGAGGGGGCACTATAAATAATATCGCTGTATTATTAGCAACATACAATGGAAGAAATTGGATAAATGAGCAGCTTACTTCAATTCTCAACCAAGAGACTGTTTCTATCCACACCTTTATTAGCGTTGATTTATCTTCGGATTCAACCTATGAGTGGTGCAAGCAACTTGAAGAAGCGAACCAAAATGTAACTGTTTTGGAATATGGGGAACGATTTGGTGGAGCAGCCCCTAATTTCTTTCGGTTAATTAAAGATGTAAATTTTTCAGCGTTTGATTATATTGCTTTTGCAGATCAAGATGATATTTGGTCTTTAGATAAGCTGTCTCATGGCATAAGCAAGATGATAGCTACTGACGCTGAGGCTTACTCAGCAAATGTAATTGCTTTTTGGGAAGATGGGCGTGAAAAGCTGATTGATAAAGCACAGCCACAAAGAGAACTTGATTATTTGTTTGAGGCGGCAGGTCCGGGATGTACTTATATTTTTACAAATAAGGCGGCAAATCTAATAAAAAAATATTTATTAGATTTCCCCGAATTAGACGACTTTATACTTCATGATTGGCTTGCTTATGCAATTTTAAGGCATAATCAATATAAATGGATCATAGATTCTGAGCCAAAAATGAGATACCGCCAACATAGCTTGAATCAAGTTGGAGCAAATACATCCTTAAAGGGGCTTATTTATAGAATAAACTATGTTTTTTCAGGTCAGGTATTTGAGTCTGTAAGGTTGCTTGTTAATGCTCTTGATATTTCATCAGTAAACTTATCTACCAGAGAGGGGGTATTAAGGCTAGCTTTTAATGCTAGGCAGCTTAGACGGCGTAAGGTTGAACAAGTTTTTGCTTTCATTACCTTGTTTATTGTTGCAGTGAAAGGACCATCGTGATTGAATCTATAATTTAGATGATATCGTAGGGGCAATCCCTTGTTGTTGCCCATAAATCGCAGCGAAGGTTGATATAAAGGGTGTTGCAGAACGGATACCCATAAAGGGCATCCCTACAAAATGAAAAGACATCAAAGGACATGGGGTATTAAGCCCTATTCCAAACTAGTATCAATACAACATAAAAAATCATCAGCAAGTTCAGAGTCATCTTTTAAAATAGAAAAACAAAAGGCATTGTTAAACTCAAGAATGCAGGGTACTTCGGATGTGGAGCTATCTTCTTGTAGTCTTGTTATATTAAAGTCAGAAGCAAGCAATAGTAAGTCCCAGGACTCTTCTTCAAGCATCGCAAATAATTCATCCTTATTTTGAACCTCTAGCCAATCTAACTCAGTATTATCAAATTGATGGGTTAAATGAGTCAGAGATGTTTTATCAGTACAAACAAGTAAAAGCCTCAAGCCAGATAAATCAGAGCTAATGGAAGAGGATGGCATAGCTGGTAACCAGATAGAAGCAGTCATACCAGAATCTGGTGAATTATTTGCTAAAGATAAATGCCCGCCGTGAGCCTCAATAATTAGATAAGAAATAGCTAAGCCCAACCCCCCTTGACCATTGCCTTTTGTTGAAAAAGCAGGGTCAAAAGCATGTTCAAGCAAATGCTGGCTCATTCCCTTTCCTTGGTCAACAAAGTGAATAATAAACCCATTGTTATCAGTCTTAACCAAGATTGAAATAATGGCTTTGTTATCGCAAGCCCTAATAGCATTAATTAGTAAATTAGTAAATACACGAATAATTTGTGAAGAATCAACAAGAACTAAAGGATTTAAATCTGTATCGAGATCGAAAGTAATGCCTTTGTTACTTGCGCGTGCTTTAGCAATATTAATGCTATCTTTAAGTAAAGATTGTAAAGGATGTTGCTTAAGTTTTGGAGCTGCTAAGGCTTGTTTATCACTTAGTTGGGATAACAATGCCCGGCCTTGGTGCAGTGCAGTAAAAATAGCATCATAGGAAGTCTTGAATAAGGTGTTATTAGATTTCTCAAAAGCTGATTTAGATTGTAAGGTAGAGCCTTCGATACTGAGCAATAAATTAGCAATATCATGGGATAGCATTTTGCTAGTTTTATGGATATTACGAACGTTATTCTCAATAGTTTTGGTTGTTTTAGAGCGCTGAGACTGAGAAACATCTTTAATAATAACCTGGTATTCAGAACATTTATTATAAGTGTCATAAATAGGTAAAACAGTATATTGATGCCATAAAGGTAAAGGGGATTTATCAGGAAATGCAATAATCGGATCGGCAGAGCCGTTAGCTAGGTTTTTAAGAGAAATAGATGGCAAAAAGCTATAAATGGAATATTTTAATAGGTTTTTTCTCGGTAAATTAAACAAAGATTCAGCTGCTAAATTAGCCGATAAAATAGAACCATCAGTTCTAGTATTAATAACAGCCAAAGGATTTTGCTTTACATGGTAATTAAATAAACGCTGGGTTTCTGACAGCTGCTGGTTTAATTGTCTCGATTCAGACGTGATATGTCTAGATTCTAATAGCTCATCAGAAGATAAATTACTTTCAGCTTTATGCCAAAATAATAAAATATTGATCAGAGGACGTTCAGGTAAAAAGTAATGATGGACATTACAGAATAAAGCATAGCAACAACTCAGAATGATAGAGAAAAAAAGACAGATTGAAGGCTCAGGGACATGCTTAATAAAATTATTAATACCCGTATTGAGGCCATACTCCATAACAGACTGGACAAAAAGAAAGCTAAATGTACTTATGGAAGGGGAGCAAACTAGAGCCAATACTTTATTTATGCGAGATAAAAGTTCATAACACAAAAGGTTAGCGGCAGAAGCTAAAAAAAGAGCAATTAATACTGCATAATGCGAAGATAAAGGTAAATAAAAAAAAGAAGGGACGGGAGAAAAAAGGGTTAACTGGTGATGAAAAAGAGAAAAACCAAAAGCAAGTACTGAAGTTAAAATTAAAATAAGCCAACAAGATCTTGCAGCACGTATGCCATCAAAGGCATAACAAAAAACTAAAGCTGACATTAACGATGGAATAAAAGCAAGTGGTGCTACATTAAATATTAAATCATCAACAACAAGCCACCAACCTAAAGAACGCATTTGCCAGAATAAAAAAGTTAAAGTGCCGATAGATGAAAATAAAGGACCTAAACCAAAGCGGTGTCGAGAAAAATGACAAAAAATGGGTAATAAAAAAGTGATTGATAATAAAACAATAAAGAGCTGTATTTGAGGGTTGAAAAAATCAAACACTGCGACGAATTACGGTGCGTTTACGTTTAATGGAGCGAACTTGAACTCTAATGGTATGAACGCTTCTGTGTAATGACTCTGCTATTTCTTTATCAAGTAAACCTTTACGTAAAAGCATAAAAACACACCGCTCTTTAGGAGTTAAAAATGTATGCTCAGGAAATGCGTGCTCAAGCAGAGTATAGCTATGGTTAATAGAGTTCCATACCCAAGGAAAGGAACAATCTAATTCAGATAAAAGATTAATGGCAGGCACTAAATCAGATAAATCGGACTGTTTGGAAAAAAAACTAGTCACTGAGGGTAAAGCAAGGCAATGAGCAACGTCTTCTGGATCAGACATGCCAGAAATTAATAAAATAAGGCTAGGTAGTGAAATGGATTTATCGCTTAACAGCTCAAGAGCATTATGTTCATTTAAATGGTAATCGAGTAATAAAACATCAAAGGGCTGTTGTAAAAGCAGTACGCCCTCTTCTAATGAAGCCGCCGTGGTAACAGAAAAATCAGCAGAGTTTAGACAGAATTGAATGCCTTGTAGAGCTAAGGGATGATCGTCAATAATTAAAATTCGCATATTAAATTGTGATGGATCAAATAGAAAAGCAAAAGAAAAGCCATTTTCCTTGAAAAAAACAATAAATTAATCAATAATGGTTATTGATTTTGTCAAGAATAAATAAATATGGATGCTAGAAGACGAATATTATCACTAATTTTATTGTTAACATTCAGTACAGCCAATGCAGGGCTATTGAAAGTACAAGGAGAAATATCCAGTAGTGAAACTGTACAAGCCAAACTCAATGATGAAATTATAGTCGTAAATAGTAGTGGAGCACAAGTTACGACTAATAGTGATCTACATAAGGTGATTAGTAGTACAGGGCTTTATGCGGTAGATATTGAAAAAGAACCAGACTATAAAGGTACAGAGCTAAGCATTCAGTTAAAGCAAGGCAATAAAATATACCAATTATTACAGGGCGAAAATGTAGCTGTATTTTCTTTTGTTGAAGGAGGGACATTTCCTGTCTTTAAAGAATTAAACGTAACGGTAGGTGAATTGGTAAGAGAAATTGCTGAGGACAGTGGATCAGATGATGGTGATAATGAGCAAGTAGAAGAGTCAGTTGATTTTAACACCAGTTATGATGTTGATGATGATGGTAAGTTAACCCAGGCAGATATTACAGCGGTGAAGCGGGCGCTGACTAAGAAAAATAAAAGAGCCGATGTTAATAATGATGGAATCATAAATACACGCGATATAATTGATGTTATTAAAGCAGTAAGACGACAAAATAGACCTAGATAAATAAAAAACCGTAGGGGCAATCCTTTGTGGTTGCCAAAAAATTGTAGCGACTGAAAATAAAAACGGTGCATCAAAAAGGATACCCAAACCGTAGGGGTAATCCCTTGTGGTTACCCTTTTTATCAACAAGCAAAACAACAATTACTCTCCAGAATAAGATAAAATACGGCCATGCAACAAAAACAACAGCGTGGCTTTACAATATTGGAAGTGTTGATTACTG